>ERZ826242.642-NODE-642-length-48403-cov-5.821234_pt1 | contig 48403 bp, 51 predicted proteins | sample MGYA00519871_ERZ826242 | MGnify/ENA primary metagenome ERZ826242 (study PRJEB31778, sample SAMEA3449226) | human gut metagenome | biome: human gut; feature: human-associated habitat; material: faeces | place: United Kingdom | collected 2010/2012 ... | reverse complement strand
TTCTGCATCGTGACATCTAGCAGCAAACAGGATACCAGCGCTTTCTCATGGACCGGGAGGCCATGATGAACTAGTGTATTAAACAGCAAAAAACTTCTTCTCCCCGGCACGTTTTAATACTTCCTCTATCTTCTGATTCTGCCTTCCGATCACGACTCCCGCATTGATCACTTTTCCACACCGTTCCATAACATCCATTGCTTTTTTTACTGCTGCATCTGACACTGGTTCATATGGCTTTTCCTCTATGATTTCAGCTGCTAAAAGTTTCGCCAGCTGGTAGTCTGTCTCACCCGGATACAGGATTCCTGCTGCAAATGGAATTCCTGCTTTTTGGAGTTTCCGGTAAACCGGAATACCGTTTCCGCAGGATGATAATACCAGAACTTCCGGTTTTCCCTCGACTTTTGGCAGTTCTATGCTTCCAAAACACGGATCGTAAAAGCCGTTATCTATCTCATAGATCTCCCGGATTTTTTCTGATGTAAAAATTTCTTCCGGCGTCCCATAACCGGCTACCCGGTCACCTTTTACGCACAGGATCTTATCCGACATCTTCTGTGCCAGATCAATCTCATGTAAGGATAAAATGACTGTAATTCCTTTTTCTTTTGCCATGTTTCTCAATATTCCAAGCAGCTCCAGTTTATAGCGGATATCAAGAAATGATGTCGGCTCATCCAGGATCATGATCTCCGGTTCCTGGCAGATGGCTCTTGCGAGCAGTACACGCTGCCTCTGTCCGTCGCTGATTTTCTGAAAATTACGGCTTCCAAGTTCCTGTGCATGCACGGCTTCCATTGCCTGATCTACTTTTAATTCATCCTCTTTTGATAAGATTCCAAGTCTTCCCGTGTATGGATATCTTCCCGTTGCCACCACATCATGACACGTCATAAGCTCCGGCTTCAGACGCTCCGTCAATACCACTGCAATCTTTGTTGCCATATCTTTGTAGGACATTTTCTGTAATTCTTCATTTTCTACATAGACAGAACCGCTGATTGTCTTAAGCTGTCTGGTGATGCTCTTTAATATCGTAGATTTGCCGGCTCCGTTTGGACCGATCAGTGTTACAATTTTTCCTTTTTCGATACCGATATTGATATCTCTGATCAATGGTTCTCCCCGGTATCCAACCGCAAGTTCTTTTAATTCTACATAATAATCTGCCATTTTACTTTCCTCTCTGTCCACGGACCATCATATATATCACAACCGGAGCTCCAAATATAGATGTCACAGTACTGATATTTAATTCCATCGGGGCAAATGCCATTCTTGCGATCAGATCACAGATCATGCAGAATACCGCACCCCCTATAAAAGTTCCCGGAATCACTACCAGCGGCTTTGATGTCTTCAGTGCATGCTTCACAAGATACGGAACTGCAATTCCAACGAATGAGATAGGTCCCGCAAATGCTGTTACACATGCGGATAATATACTCGATAAAAGAATCAGCGCCACACGGAAAAAGCGGATATTCACCCCCATGCTCTGTGCATATGCTTCTCCCAGCTGATATGCACCGACCGGCTTAGACAGTAGCACTGTTAAAACTACCGTAACTCCCACCACGATCAGGGCCACCTCTACATTGCTCCAGTTCATGCCCGAAAAACTCCCCTGTGACCAGCCATGAAGATTTACAATATCCGAATCTTCTGCAAATGTCACAATAAAATCCGTAATTGCAGAACAGATATAGCCAATCATAATCCCACCGACCAGAAGTGTCGCCATATGATGCATTTTCTTAGACAGAAGCAAAATGAACCCCGTTGAAATGAGTGCTCCTGCAAATGCCGCTATGATCAGCGTATATGATGACACGAAGGAATATCTTTCCAGGAAAAATATCATCACAAGTGCTACCATCATCTTTGCCCCGGAAGAAATTCCAAGCACGAACGGTCCTGCGATTGGATTTGCAAAAAATGTCTGTAATAAGAATCCAGACAAAGACAATGCACCACCCAGGATTGCCGCCATCAACACTCTCGGGAGCCTGATCTTCCAGATAATATTCGCCTCTGTACCTTCTCCGCCTCTTCTTGCCAGAATTTTCAGGATCTCCGGTACTGAGATATCTACATTCCCTGTATTAATATTTAAAATCGTCACCACACAAAATGACGCTGCCAGCACCACAAATACCGCAAAATACCTCGATCTTCGTCTAAGTATTTCTGCCTGAAAGCGGCTTTCTGTCCCGTTTTTCTTTTTTACCTGTACTTTTTTTTCTTCATGATTCTCTTTTTTTCTCATATCTTCTAATCTTTCTACAAAAAAATCAGATGAACCTTTCACCGCCCACCTGATTTTCATTATACGTTATTCTGTCACCTGATACAAGAATGTCATCTCCGATGGATCGCCATCCGTCAGCATCAGATGAATATCTGTAATCAGATTGCCCACGATATCAGTGGCCTGATACAGGGATTTTCCTGTACACCAGACATTTCCATTCTTTACTGCTTTAAAATCTGCAAATAATTCATTCTTAGCGGTCAGTTCCTGTACCGACTGGATCGGGTTGTCAATCGTCGCATTATAGATCAGATAATCCGCATCCTTCGCCTTCGAATAGAATTCTTCCATGGACAGATTCACAGAAGAGCTCTTGCTTTCGGTATTCTTCAAATCCTTAAAAATATACTTGCCACCTGCAATCTCTATCATCTTCGGAATATAGTCTTTACTGCTTCGTACCACAACGGTTCCATCTGTACTTACGAAGAAATATGCAACCGTCTTGCCTGTATTTTTAAAGTCCTTCAGTTCTTCAATAATTTCCGCCTGCTCTTCAAAGAATGTATCTGCCGCGTCTTCTTTATTCAGCATCGCCGCATACGCTTTGATCCACTCTGTTCTTCCAAGCGGATGGCCTTCGTAACTGGAACGGTCAATAAAAACCGGGATGTCCAGATCTTCGATCATCTCCTGTACCTTTGGCGTATGAAGAATCATCGTAGATTCAATGGCAAGATCACAATCCTCTTTAATCAGCATCTCATAATCCGGTTCACTGTATTTTCCAGCAAAGAGGATATCACCTGCTTCCATTGCTTCTTTTGCATGCTCTATATACCAGTCAGAAGCCTGTGCCCCCGACATCCGTATATGATCCAGACCATCTATCGAGTCAAATAATGCCATTGCCGACGTTGCTGCCAGATAAATATGATCCAGCGGCTGCTTTAAAACTATGATATCCCCGTCCAGGCCTTTTGGTGCTTTCTTTCCTTCCGGGACGATCAGATACTGTCTGTCATCTTTGACATCCAGAAGTTTATAGCCGCCTTTATAATAGAAGACATTGAATTCTGTCGCATATGTAAGGTTCATGGTCTTCTGATATTCCAGTCCTTCTATTTCCGGTACTTTTTCTTTATTGGAAGTGCTCTTATTTGAAGAACTTTTTTTTGCACTATCTTCTGTCTGTGTCTCTTTTGACACTCCAGATGCCTGACCGCTTCCGCATCCGGTCAGTGTCCCGGATGCAAGTAGCAATGTACTTAACAACACACACAGTGCCCTGTATCTTTTTTGCTTCATCTTTTTCTCCACTTTATACCCATAAATTTTCATGTTCTATATTCAGAATCTGTCGTGAAAATGCTTTCTACCAAATGCACATCTCTATTTACTTCTTTGTGGATTCTTCATCAACCTCTGTTACATGCTCTGGCATCCAAGAAGCACTTCATATACTTTTTCCCATTCCTGTTTTGCCTGTTTGCCTTTTTCATCTTTGGAACGGTCTACAATTACCGGTATTTTCAGCATCGTCATCTTTTCTGTCATCTTCTGATAACTTGTCATTTTCTTTTTGACTGCTTTTTTGCTGCTTCCTTCTTTTGGCAGAATGCCCGATGAAACAATTGCAAGATCACTTTGTGCTTTTACCAGCTTTTTATAATCCAGCTTTCCGGAAGTTCCTGCGTAGAGGACTTCTTTTTCTTTCATCTTACCTTTTATGGTATCGTTCTTGCATTTTTTTGCTTTCATACCGACTGCCGATACACGTTCTGTCTGATTCAGCTTTTCTAATATAGAAAGCACATGATTCGTTCCGGCATAGATGCTCTTTGTATCCGGGCGCAATACGATAACTTCTTTATCGAGTCCTGCCGGAATCTCTGCATTTTCAGGAACGATCAGGTATTTTACAACCTGTGCCTGATAAAGATCTGCCTGTTCCTGCTCTGCAGGATTCAAGCCGTTTGCTGTACTGTTTTTCTTTTTCTTTTTCTTAGTATTCTTTTTCGATGTTTTCTTAGATTTTTGCGTAGTCTTCTTAGCTGTTTCGGATGTTTTTTCCGTCTTCTGGCTTTCTGCCACTTCCGTACGGCCCGTTCCCTGACTTAAATCAATCTCAAGCAATGTAATTCCCTGATCATAATTGTAGATTTTAAAATATTTTGCATGTTCCACTTTTGTCTCAGACTGATACTCAAGACCGATGATCTGTGGTGCTTCTTCATCCAGCTTCTGGTTCACTGCTGCTGATCTTTTACTTCCGTCTGCGTTCGTTCCTGCTCCTATTACGGTAACATTTTTTCCGGCTGTTGCTTCTTTTCCGCCTGTCGCTGCCGCTGCCAGATATACGAAGATACTGTACTGGATTTCATGAGGTGTTGACATTGCTGTCGTCATACCAATGATTGTATTGTTCTTATTCAGCGCCACCGGAATTACAAATGTTGTGGATCTTGCACCTTTTTCGCTTGGATAGTATGTATTTCCATTGGCCTTTACATACTGATAATGCTGACTGCTGAATACCAGTGTTGCATATGCCTGCCCGCCTGTTACAGTAACCTTGCTGCAACTAATGCTTACCTTTCCTGTTCCACCTGACCATGAAAAACTGTCTGGTGTGTATACACCATCTTTTAATCCAGTCGAACTATTGACCTGTGCCGTTGATTTATTCAGATCTGCTTCTGATTTTGATACAGTATCCGGCTGTCCATTATTCACACTGCTTCCTGCGCTGTTTCCGCTTCCGTTATTTCCAGAGCCTGCATTTCCACTTCCATTCGAACCCGTATTTCCATTTCCTGTACCTCCATTTCCAGGAGTCAGTGTTCCGTTTCCATTTCCAGATCCGCCAGGATTTAAAGAGCCGTTTCCATTACCGGATCCATTGTCGGAGATTTTTTTCATTCCCTCTGAATGAAAGGTCAGTGTTCTGGTATCCCATTTATTACTTTTCGTTGTATAGACTACTATATCCATTGTCTTATCCAGTTCTTCTACCGGAATTTTAAATGTATACTGTTCTGCCAGCAGATTCTCCGGAAGGATCCAGTGTGCCTCATCATTTGGTGCATCTTCGATACTTCCAAGATAGAGACGGTTATATCCCTGCCCACTCAACGTAACGGATGCCGTCATCTGTCCATTCTGTACCTGCATTGTACAGCTTACGACGCGGAACATCTTACCGCCTGCTTCTGCATTTACTTCATAAATTCCATCTTCGATAATTCTTCTTGCAGATTCTGATGAAAATGTAAGCGTTCTGTCATACCACTGATCTTTTCTTATAGAATGTGCAGCAACGGCAATCTCTTTATCCAGACTTTCTACCGGGATTCTATATGTGTAGTTTCCTTCTGCATCCGCTGCATAATGAATACACTGTGCATCTGTTGCCTGCGCTGCTTCTTCTGCAGTCCCCATGTATAACTTATCATATCCGGTACCGCTTAACGTAATCACTGCATACATTTTACCGTTTTCTGATGTCAGTATACAATTTGTTACTTTGAACATTGTACTGCTGGATGTTACATCTACATGATAGCTTCCGTCTGTCAGTACTATTTCTTCCGGATCAGACGTTCCTGGTTCCGATGGGTCTGCCGGGTCTGTCGTTCCCGGATTGGATGGCTCTGACGGATCTGTTGTTCCCGGTTCTGACGGAACTGGTCCGGTTGGTTCTTTTCCTTCTGAAAGCTTTACATTCAGACTATACTGCGTATAAGATCCCATCTTTTCTACATAACCTACGACCGCCATCTCTTTATTCAGATCTACCGGGATATCAAATGCACTGGTTCCTTCTGCACTGTCAGCTCTTTTCTCATATTCCTGAATGGTTCCTGCAACATTTATCCATATTTTTGGATAACCGTCACTTGAAAATACAACTCTTGCAGTTGCTTTTCCATCTTTTACTGTAATGCTCTCACATGTGATCGAAGTTCTCTTAGAACCACCGATTGCCGCCTCATCCGGCTGATATACACCATCTTTAAAGCTTCCTGCTTCTGTCGTAATCTCCGGAAGTTTTGCCAGTGCTTCCTGCTTCTTTGCATCTGCTTCCGAATTATCAGCTTCGTTTGCATCTGCTCCGGCTTCTGTCTGATCTGCTCCGTTCTCCACCTGCCCGGAGAGATTTCCAGTCTGTGTAGCAGCGTTTTCCTTTGCATCTGCATTGTTCTGTACATTATCAGCGCCAGATGCATCATTTACCGTATTTTGTTCCTGACTGTTCTGATCTGCTGTCTGAACTTCTGACTCCTGTGCTTCTGATGCAGAGTCTGCCGCCTGTGTTGTCTCTGTCTGCTGGTCTGCCTGTATTTCTTCTGCATATACACCCGGCACTGGTGTTAATGTCATTGACGCTGCTATAAAAAGCGCCAGAAAACGTTTTGAATTGTGTTTCATAATACTTTCTTCCTCTTTGGATACATATTTAATTAGGCGCAAAAAAACCCTCCCACGAAATAAATACATTTTCGTAAAAGGGTATAAAATCACCATACATACTGGCAATCTATGTACAACCAATTACTCGTGGTCCGGAATTTCTTCCATGTACACTACAGGCAGGTCTCCTGACTTACAGATCTTTACAGCAAATCTTAAGTCTTCCCGTAATACCAGTGACTTTTGAATTCTTTCATGATTTTCTCTGATTTGCTGCTCCCTGCTTACAGTGACGAGTTCGCACAGGACTTTCACCTGTTTCCCTTTTCACCGGCCCGGACCTTTGTATGTCTGATAAGACTCCTTCATATCATCCGGCCGACACCTGCAGTTTGTCATTCATTTTTATTCTTTTCCTGTCAACGATACCATATGTCCGGAAAAAATGCAATCTCCAGAGCATGTCTGAAAATGCTTTCTTCAAGATATGTACCACGCTCCAGAGTGTGTCTGAAAAATCTTTCCTGCAATCTAGCCAAGATTCTGTTTCTGGACCGTTTCTTTTGCCTGATACTTTTCAAAGGAATGAAGTATTTCCTCTTCATTTTCTCCCTCGATAACCAATATCATCTTCTTTCCTAATGTAACGGTCATCATCCCCATCACAGACTTTCCATCGATGATGAGTTTGTGAGCCACATCCTCAATCAGTGTATCTGCCTCTGTCCTCTGACACATACTCGAAAATTCTACAAGCTGCTCTGGTGTCTGGAATTCTACATTCATCTTTACCATTTTTATGTCTCCTTTCGTGTGTATGAACCATTTCTTTTGTACCGGCTCTTTTAAGACCCTTTCCATAAAAAATATAAGTCAGTATACTACGTTTTGTCTTTTGTGGGAATATATTTTTTTATTTCTTAGCATTGTCTTTTCGCTCCAGATATATTATACTTAGTTAACATTTATGATATAGTAATTCATATGTCTATATCATTTTTATATTATGATATCTCAGGAGGCCCCTCATGATTACTTACGATTATTACCGGATTTTTTACCATGTAGCCCAGCATCACAGTTTTACGAAAGCTGCGGAAGTACTTCACAATAACCAGCCTAATATTACACGCTGTATGAACAATCTCGAGACCGAGCTTGGCTGTCATCTGTTCGTACGCTCCAACCGCGGCGTCTCCCTGACGCCGGAAGGCCAGAAGCTTTTTGACCATGTAGCGATTGCATTCGAGCAGCTGGAACTGGGCGAATCTGAACTAAAACGCGACCAGAGTCTTACAAGCGGCCTGATTTCTATCGGTGTCAGTGAAAATGCGCTCCGTCTCATGCTGCTTTCCAAACTCGAAGCCTTTCACAACCGTTATCCACATGTCCGGTTAAAAATATCCAACCATTCCACGCCACAGGCGATTGCCTCTTTGGAAAGCGGACTGGTAGACTTTGCGGTCGTAACAACTCCGCTCACGATCCAGAAACAGTTCCAGAAAGTCTCTCTTGGCTCTTTCCGGGAAATTCTGATTGCCGGACCGAAGTACCAGGAGTTAACCACACACGTCTGTGCACTGGAAGAACTGGTCAAATATCCTTTTGTCTCTCTGGAAAATAATACCAGTACCAGAGATCTGCATATCCAGTACTTTTCTTCTCATGGTCTGCCGTTCCGTCCGGACCTTGAGGTTACTTCTACCGACCAGTGCCTTGCTATGATCCAGCATAATCTTGGTATTGGCTTTTATCCGGAGAAACTGGCCGAAGGACCTCTGAAACGTGGTGAGATCATACAGATTCATCTAAAAGAATCACTGCCGGCCAGACATATCTGTCTGATCCGGAACAGCTTCAGACCGCAAAGTATCGCCACCCAGAAATTAATCGAGACACTGATCCGCATCTAGCTGCGGGTCAATGTCTCTTTTTTTTGCGCCTCTATATCCATAAACATCAACAAGAAGCTGACGATCAGAAGTCCACAGGATACCCATATCATACGAATTCCGTAATGTGCAGACAGATTTCCGCCAATCCCGGCTCCAACCGCAAACAGAAATATAATTCCAAAATAATACATTGCCTGCCGCAGCTGCTCCGGTCTTCGTTCTCTCAGATAGAATGACAACGCCGCCGTTCCGCTTCGTAAGTTTCCGATACACATCGTACTTGCGTAAGAGAATCCATTTACCTTCCGGAAACTCTGTACCTGCATTGCACAGGCAAAGGATACCAGAACGGTAGCAAGCATATTTCCCTGCTGCGGAATAAATCCGACAATGAACAAAATGATGATCTCTGCCCCCAGGATTCCCTGTCTCCAGTGAATCCGCTTTGCATATTTGTATCTGTTCTGGATCTGCTCTGCAATCAGCACCCCCAGTGCAAATGCAAACAGCGGGAATAAATATTTTAACCCTGCCATCCATTTTCCCTTCATAAAGTTCTGACTCATCAGCACAACATTTCCCGTCTGGGCATTCGAAAATACTTCATTCCTCGTATTGTACGTGTACGCATCCTGAAATCCGCCGGACAATGCAAGAAATGCACTGCAGATGAATGCTTCCGACATCTGCTTCCCGGTAAACAGTCTCTCCCATACTCCCATTATGTTCCATCTCCTTCGTATAATCTACGATAACTAAACAGGGGGAATTGTTTCTTAGCATTTCAGCTTCTAAAACCATCCCCCTCAGCAGATTATTATACCCAATAACTTTCCGAATGTGAAACGTATATTTAATATGTTGTCTATATGTTTTTTATATACTAATCGTTCCAGACTTCTTCTGCAACTTCTTTTACGAATGCAACTTTTTTCCACTGTTCTTCTTCTGTCATAACATTTCCTTCTTCAGTAGAAGAAAATCCGCATTGCGGACTCAGGCAAAGCTGGTCTTTTGCTACATACTTTTCTGCCTCTTTGATTCTTTCCTTTACTTCTTCTTTATCTTCCAGTTCCGGGAATTTTGATGTGATCAATCCCAGTACAACTTTCTGTTCTTTGATATAACGAAGCGGAGAAAAATCTCCCGATCTTTCTGAATCATACTCCAGGAAGAATCCATCCACATTACAATGCCCAAATAAAGTCTCTGCAACTGGTTCGTATCCACCTGATGAGAACCATGTGGATCTAAAATTACCTCTGCAGATATGCATTGTGATTGTCATATCTTCTGGTTTTGCTTCCAATGCCAAATTGATCATATTTACATAAGATTTTGCAATCTCATCCAGATCAAAGCCTCTTTCTTTATATATTTTTCTCTTTTCTGCATCACAGAATTCTCCCCATGAAGTATCATCTAACTGAAGGTATCTGCATCCTGCATCATAAAATGCCTGAATTGCCTTCTGATATGCAATTGCAATATCATAATACAGATTTTTCATATCCTGATAACGTTCAATCGGTGTGTACTCTTCTGCACGTACACAACAGATCAGGTGCAGCATAGATGGGGAAGGAATCGTCATCTTACAAAGTGTATCTCCTGCTATACACTTCAGATATTCAAAATGTTCCAGGAATGGATGATTTCCAAAATCAATCTTATCTGTAATCTTAAGTGTTGCTGCTTTTGGCTGATGTCCTTTAAAATGTACAGACCAATGCTCCGCCTTGATTTCCTCTACACCTTCCAGATCTGCAAGGAAATCCAGATGCCAGTATCTTCTTCTGAATTCCCCGTCTGTAACTGCCTGAAGTCCAATCTCTTTTTCCTTTTCTACCAGTTCTTTAATCGCTTTATCTTCTGTCTCTTTTAACTGTTCCTCTGTGATCTTTCCTTCTGCAAGTTCTGCTCTTGCATCCTTAAGATACTCCGGACGTAAAAAACTTCCTACTACGTCATAACGAAATGGTGCCTGTTTACTCATGCTTTATATCCTCCTGTACTTTAGAGCATATCTGAAAAATCTTTTTTCAGACAAATTCCAGCTCGTTTTCTCTGATAAAAAGTATAACTCATCTGTTTTTTTATGTATAATACAAAAAAACAGCAGTTTGTCATAGTTTTAAGCTATAGCAAATTGCTGTTTTACTATTTTTCCTGCATTCCGCCCGTGTATTTTTTCAGCGCTTCCATATATACCTTCCCGTATCTGCTTAAGCTTACATCCTTACGGACAATTGTCCCAATCCGCATATATTCATCCACCAGAAGTGGTTTCCCTATAATGTTCTCTCCATTAAGTTCTTTACTGATTACTCCAGAGCTTACCGTATATCCATCCAGCCCCACTGCCAGATTGAATAATGTTGCCCTGTCCCTGACTTTGATATTCTTATTCCTGTCCAGTGTACTTAATATTTCTTCCGAAAAATAAAAAGAATTATAATCCCCCTGCTCAAATGACAGGTACGGATATTCTTCCAGATCTTTAAGAGTCAGCACTTCTTTGTCTGCCAGAGGATGCTTCGAGCTGATAAATACATGCGGTTTTGCAACAAATAATTCTTCAAATTTCAGATCATTCTGACGGATCAGTTTCATGATGACCGTCTCATTCTGCGACGAAGTATACAGGATCCCAATCTCACTTTTCAATTTTGCCACGTCCTCGATGATCTCATAAGTCTGCGTCTCTCTTAATGTAAAATCATATTTTCTCGCATCAAACTTACGGATCACATCTACAAATGCATTGACCGCAAAAGAATAATGCTGACACGACACAGAGAATCTCGGATTCCGTTCATTTACATTCAGATATCTTTCCTGCATAAGACCGACCTGATCCAGGATCTGTCTTGCATAAGCAAGGAATTCATCTCCCTCAGCAGTAATCGTAACCCCCTTATTCGTACGGTGAAAAATCGTAACCTGCATCTCCTGCTCCAGTTCCCGGATTGCGTTGGTAAGGCTCGGCTGGGAAATGAACAGTTCCTTCGCAGCTTCACTTATGGTTCCTTTTTCCGCTACCATGGTAATATATCTCAATTGCTGCAATGTCATAAGCTTCTTCCCCCTATAACATATAAATCAGCGCATTACAGATACATGCCGCAATATTACTTCCGCCTTTTCTTCCCCTTGCCACAATATACGGTATATCCTCAAGTGTCAGGATCAGTTCTTTGGACTGTACCACATTGACGAATCCTACCGGTACACCGATCACAAGCTCTGGTTTGATCCGTCCGTTTCTGATAAGTTCATACAGATGGATCAATGCTGTCGGTGCATTTCCAATCGCAAAGATTAGTTTTTCGTCCAGTTCACATGCTTTTTCCATACTTGCAACAGCTCTTGTTGTTCCATTCTTTTTTGCAGCCTGCGCCACATCTTCATCCGACATAAAGCAATACACCTGTCCGCCGTACTGTTCCAGTCTTTTTTTGTTGATGCCTGATTTTCCCATCTGTGTGTCTGTCACGATAGACGCTCCATTTCTGATTGCATCCAGCGCCTTTTCCACCGCATGCTCTGAAAATACCAGATTCTTTGCATAATCAAAATCTGCACTTGTATGGATACATCGCTTTGTGATAGGGGCCTGGATATCCGGAAGGAATATTTTCTCCTGCTTCAGTTCCTCTGTGATGATCTCAAAACTTCGTTTTTCAATCTCTGTTGGTAGTACATTTTCGATTTCTATCTTTGTCTGTGTATGATTTTTATCCGTGACATTTTCTATCGTTTCCAATGTGTATGATCTTCCTTTCCTGCGCATCCCTATAATTTCATATATCTGATCCATATCAAGATGTTTCCTTAATGTATCTGCCAGCAGATCATACTGACTTTCCTTAAATGTCTTAAGATCCACTCCCTGAATCTCTTCCAGCGAAAGTCCCTTCTTTTCTGCCAGCGTTTTTACAATCTCTGTCACCACTTCTTCTTTGTCGAAGATTCCATGAATATAAGTTCCATATGCATTGTCATGGGAAATACCGTCCATTCCTGTTTCTTCCATATTCCCGTGACATACACCATTTCCATTATGCTTCTCTTCCAGCCGTCTGGCTGTTTTCGCACTGCCATCCTTCTTTCTGTCTTTCACCATATCATGAATTTGATTCATTGGACTGCCTTTCAAAAGTCTAGTCTGTCCCATATGGATCTCGTATCCTTCAAACTTCACATTCTGAAGCCCTTCCAGTATCCCTTCCACATGTACGAACCGTCCGTTGATCCTCGTTCTTGTCTTTTCTGTGGTAAATGTAGTCTCTACCGGAAGCAACCCGAATCCTTTCATGCTTCCACCATCTTCCACACCCTCTGGATCACTGAGTGTCTGTCCAAGCATCTGATAACCACCGCAGATTCCCCAGACGACACAGCCTTTTGCATGTGCTTTTAAAATTTTTCCTTCCATTCCGTTCTGTCTTAACCACTTCAGATCTCCCATGGTATTTTTTGTTCCTGGTAAGATGATCATATCCGGTTCTCCAAGCTCTCTTGGATTCTTTACATATCTTAAGTTTACCCCCGGAGCATTTTCAAGCAACATAAAATCCGTAAAATTCGAAATTCTTGGCGTCCGGATCACAGCAATATCTACCAGTCCTATCGCTTCACCAGATACATTTCCACCTTTTCCACCTTCAAAGCGCTCAGTAAGGCTATCCTCATCTTCAATCTCCACCTGCATATACGGAGTCACTCCAACCACCGGGATCTGCCCACGTTCTTCTAACATCACGATTCCCGGATCCAGAATCGTCTTATCTCCCCGGAATTTATTGATGATCAGTCCTTTTACCCGTTGTTTTTCATCCTCTTCCAGAAGCATCAGTGTTCCCAGAAGCTGGGCGAATACCCCGCCTCTGTCGATATCACCAACTAAAAGTACCGGAGCATCCACCATCTTCGCAAGTCCCATATTGACGATATCATCTTTTTTCAGATTGATCTCCGCCGGACTTCCGGCTCCTTCGATCACGATGATGTCATTTTCTTCTTCCAGCTTGTGAAATGCTTTCATAATATCCGGTACCAGCTGCTTTTTATATGCGAAATATTCTCTTGCACTCATATTCTTAAGTACTTCGCCATTAACGATCACCTGTGATCCCACATCATTCGTTGGCTTTAACAGGATTGGATTCATCTCTACCTGTGGCGGAATCCCTGCTGCCTCTGCCTGGACCACCTGTGCTCTTCCCATCTCAAGTCCGTCCTCTGTGATAAATGAATTCAGTGCCATATTCTGGGATTTGAACGGTGCCACCTTATATCCGTCCTGTCTGAATATCCTGCAAAGGCCTGCGCACAGCAGACTTTTTCCTGCATTGGACATCGTTCCCTGTATCATAATCTTTCCAGCCATGTTATCAACCTTTCATTTTCTTCTTCTGTACGTACTGCCACCCGGTAATACCCTTCTTCCAGTCCTTCATAATTCTGACAATCCCGGATCAATAGTCCTTCATGTAATGCCTTTTCATACAGACCCTTTTTCCCATGAAAGAATATATAATTTGCTTCCGATCCATATACCTGATAGCCGTGCATTTCCATCCGCTCTATCATCCACTGCTTCTGTGTCCGGATAAATTCTCTGGTATCCTTCAGATATTGCCCGCAATCTGTAAGAGCAGCTACGCCGGCTTCCTGTGCCATCACCGATACATTCCACGGCTGCAGCATCGCCCGCATCTTCATTCTCAACATTTCATTACCACACAGGGCATATCCAAGTCTTACCCCCGGCATACAAAAAATCTTTGTAAATGCTTTGATGATCACAAGTTCCGGATACTCTGCTATCAGTTCCCTGCACTCGTATCTTCCCGGATCATCCAGAAAATCAATAAAGCATTCATCCAGTACCAGTACTGCCCGGCACTGCTTACACGCTTTCATTACTTTTATCAGCAGTTTCTTTTCTGTCGTCTGCCCTGTCGGGTTATTCGGATTGCATAAGAAGACCATGTCTGTCTCTTCTGTGATCTTCTCCAGAATATCTTCTCCGATACGGAATTCATTTTCTTCTTTTAATCTATAATAATCGGTCTCTGCGTCCACGGTACGAAGTGCCCGTTCATATTCCGAAAATGAAGGAGCTGTTATCACTGCTTTTTTGGGCCTTACGGCCATAACGACAGCAAAAAAAAGCTCTGCAGCACCGTTGCCACAGAGTATCTTCTCTTTTTCAATTCCTTCATATCCACCGATGGCTTCCCGGAGTCTGTCGCATCTGACATCCGGATAGTGCATGATCCTGTCTGCACTTTCCCTGACTGCCATCCGTACACCTTCGGGAGCTCCCAGTGGATTACTGTTCACAGAATAGTCTGTGACAGACGGATTGCGGTATATATCTCCGCCATGAACTGTCTCTGTATATTCTTTCAACTGTTCTTCTCCTGTGCGGCCACGCCGCTTCTCTGCTATTTTGCTACAATCATATTACTCACTTTGTGCAAAATAGTCAACCGGATCTTATACCTGAATCCTTGTTGCTGCATCGCTGCTGATCGCAATCCTTTTTTCACCATGTCTGATGATGAGCCCGCTTCCATAGTTCTGAATCACTGTGATCTCACTGCCTTCGTTAATCTTATATTGACGAATCATATCCAGTACTTCCGGAATTCCGAACATCCATTTGATTGTGTAGTTCCCTGGAACTGCCTGTGACAATGCCTGCATAACTAACACCTTCTTTACTTCTTTTTATTATTGTAAATTGCGTCTGCTATGTTAGTCAACAAGAACATTGTTTACACAATTCTAACTTTTTATTCTTTATTTACAGAATTTTCATGATAATAAATATCAATATCAGGATGACAGAATATCTTCTGTAAACGAAAACATACAGATTGCAGAAATCTTTTCTGACATCCTATTATAAAATGAGTAACAGCCCTGTTTTTAAAAGAATTCCTGCAACAAGTGATAAAACCGAGGTCGCATACAACAGCGTATGTGACCTCCTGATATCTTCTGTCTCAATCTCTCTTACCGGATCTCCTATGGCCGGCTTTTTATGCAGTACTCCAAAGTACCATGCATCCCCCGCAAGCTGCACATCCAGCGCACCTGCCATCACTGCCTCTGTCTGCGCCGAGTTTGGACTTTTATGATTATAACGGTCTCTTTTGAATATTTTTGCTGCATTCTTTCCATCCATTCCGCTTATATATGCCGCCAGGATCATAAGAACTGCCGATATTCTTGCAGGTACATAATTCACAATATCGTCAAGCTTTGCAGCCGCCGTTCCAAAATACTGATATTTCTCATTCTTATAACCTACCATGGAATCCATCGTATTGACGGCCTTATATGCGAATCCAAGAACCGCACCACCGATCAGCATATAGCATAGCGGCGCAATAATCCCATCCGAAGTGTTTTCTGCAACGGTCTCAACAGCCGCTTTGGTAACGCCTTCTTCTGTCAGATTCTGGGTATCTCTTCCTACGATCATCGATACCGCTTTTCTTCCAGCCTCAAGTCCTTCTGTCTTTAACGCTGTATAGACTCTGTCGCTTTCAACTTTCAGGGATTTCGTAGCAAGAATCTGATAACACCAGAAGCTTTCTATGATAAGACCAATCTGCCAGAATTTCTGATAAGCAATATGCAGAACCAGTGCAGGCAGAGCTGTACTGACTGATACCACCACAATCACGAGTATCACACCGCCGGTTCGTTCTCCTGCCTTACTTTCCGGAAGGCAGCTTCTTATAATTCGTTCCATTCCCGAGATCAGATGTCCGATCAGGCGCACCGGATGATACAGCCACCTTGGATCCCCGAACATCAGATCCAGTAAATAGCCAATTACAAGTGCCACCGTCATATAGATCATCCTCTGTAATTCTAAGTTCATATCCTTCTCCATTCTTCACTTGGTAATCATAATAACTTCCGGCTGACTGCCCGTCTTCTCCACGGGCATATTCTTCCATAATACTCATAACCGTTCCTCCATGGGCCACGACTGCGATTCGTGCCCAGCTATGTTGCAGCGCATCCTTAAGCACGTCCCGGAAGCAGTTCCTTGTACGCTCTGTAAATCCTTCCCGGCTTTCGCCATCTGGAAACGGAAGCTTTCCGCCACTGTCAATCCATGCCTGATACTGCATATCCCCGGACAATTCTATATAATTATGGTTCTCAAATCTTCCAAAATCACATTCCCGCAGATCTTCCATAATGCTATATTTCCCTTCCATCATCATCTGCGGATAGATGATCTCTGCACTCTGTATACACCGTTTCATCGGACTTATATAGATATGCGCAGGCTTTGGATATCTGCCCGAATACTCTTTCAGGAGTTCTATTCCTTCGGCACATAAGGGTTCATCCGTCGTCCCGATATAGCGTTTTTCTTTATTTCCTTCCGTCATGGAATGACGGATCAGATAAATCTCCATTCGTTTTCCCCCGTCTTTACCCTTTGATCAGCTGCCCGATTCCACAGGTAACACGATAAACTTTTTCCGAAAATGCCGCAAGTTCTGTACACACTCTTCCGGTCGTCTCGCGGTATTCCCGTTCCACCTTATCGATTGGAACGATTCCATATCCAATCTCATCTGTAACGATGATCAGCTCCGGATTCTCTTTTGTCAGCTCCTTTGCAAGATGCTCTGCCGATTCTCCTGCTCTTATCATTCTTTCAATATAATGGTGGAATCCGACGACTCCCTGTGCCGTTTTTAATTCTTTTTCACTACACGACTTTCCATCTGCCCAGACGATATCCGGGTACAGCTCTTTTGCAAATGTATGCTTACCCTGATATGCGCCACCGATAATCATGATCATAGCTTATTCCTCTTTCTCTATCCTTTAGTAATTCCTTTTTCTGCGCATCATCAACAGCCGTTATAATATCCCGCTCACAACGACTGTTACAAATGCCATCAAAAGCTCACAGACCTGCAGGAAGTACCCGCACAGATCCCCTGTTACACCTCCAAAGTTCTTCATTGCCATATGATGATAATATCCAAATACACCAAACGCCGTAATCACACACGCAACACCTGTGATTCTTCCTGTATAAACCATGATCACAGCAAGCACGATCACATAGAGCATCAGTACTATCTTCGTAATCTTCTGCGATGCATGTTCCGAAAAGTCTGCGACCATTCCTTTCTTTCTCGCCTGTGGAAATGTTACCACAGACAATCCACTAAGACTTCTGGATAACATAAAACTCCATGCAATTACCTGCATACTTTCCACATTCAAAGCCGAATACACACCGACATACACCAGAAAATACACGCTGCACGAAATAATCGCAAATGCACCGGCATGGGAGTCTTTTAATATCTCAAGTCTTCGTTCTTTCGTCTGCCATGAACTTAAGGCATCCTGCGTATCCAGGAATCCATCCAGATGAATCCCGCCTGTGATAAAGACCGGAAGCAGTACCAGAAAGATTGTAAAAAACAATCCATATCTTCCCATTCCATTCATCCCGGCACCTGCATTCTGATATCCTTCGATCCGGCTAGCCAGACGGTATACTCCATAAGACAGAAGTCCAATCACGCCGCCGATCCACGGGAAGAAGCACATGGCATATGCTTTATTCTCATCGGTCCACTCGCTGCGCGGCATAGGGATCCTGCTGTACATGGAGAATGCGATTTTAAAACTGTTCCATAACTTCTTTATTTTCATATCCTGCTTCCTTTCAACTGTACCGGAATTCCATACACGACTTCCGTCACGCAGTCTGCCATCTTTGCAAGCTCCTGATTGATGCATCCGATACATGCTCTGTATTCTTCCGTCTCCTCACTGTAGCCATTGATATCCGAATTCACTTCATTCGTTACGATCACCAGTCGTTCTGTCTGTCCAGCCAGGCTCCGTACTCCCTGCACCACTCTTTTTACCGTTTCTTCTGGCCCGGTTACCTTATCTTCCCTGTACAGTTCATTCGCTGTCAGATTGGAAATGCATTCAAGCAAAATCCCCTTATTCTCCGGAACCTGCACCTTATACATATCCGTATATTTCTCAATTGTCCGAAAGCCCTTTCCGGCTCTTAATCTGTGATGTCTTTCAATCTTCTTTTTTGTCTCTTCTGTATACGGCATCATCGTCGCCACATAAATAAGGGGCAGCAGCTCCTTTTGCCCCCCACTTTGTTCCATCAACCAGTTTTCGGCGTATTCCGATTTTCCGCTTCCACTTCCACCAGTTACCAGATGTATCATTATTTTTCACCTAATTCTTCATAATCTTTAATATCATTATCCGAAAATGTACTCATCTTCTGATATACCTCTGCTGCCAGATCAAGCACCGGAAGGTAAGCCACCGCACCGGTTCCTTCCCCCAGACACATATCCGCGCATAACGGTGCTTCCATCTGCAAAGCGTTTAACACCTTCTGCATTCCCGGTTCCTTTGACATATGCGAAACGATCAGTGCATCTCTTGCCGCACTGCACATCTTTACCGCCGCAAGTGCCGCAACCGCAGATATAAATCCATCCACAACAACCGGTATCCTGTATATTGCCCCTCCAAGATACACACCTGCCATCCCTGCCAGATCAAATCCCCCGACCTTTGCAAGAACATCAACTGCATCTGCCGGATCCGGTCTGTTCTTTTCAATTGCAGTTTTTATCACATCGATCTTACGCTTCAGTCCCTCATTCGTAAGTCCTGCGCCTCTTCCTGTCATAATCTCCGGATCTTCATCCAGCAATACAGCTGCCACTGCGCTGCTGGTCGTTGTATTTCCGATTCCCATCTCGCCGGTTGCAAGGATCTGATACCCGGCCGCCTTCTTTTCTTTTACCTGAAGGATTCCTGTCATAATGGCTTTTTCTGCCTGTGCTCTTGTCATTGCCGGTTCTTTTGCCATATTTCTGGTTCCATATGCGATCTTATAATCTGGCACCTGCGTATCCGTAACCATTCCGATATCTATCGGAAACAGATCGACACCTGCCTTTTTACACATGATTGCCGCACTCGTATTACATGTCTGGAAATTCTCTGCAACAATCGCCGTCACATCCTGTCCGGTCTGTGTCACCCCTTCTTCTACCACTCCATTATCCGCACACATAACGATCAACGCTTTTTTATCGATCACAACATCCGTACTTCCAGTAAGAGCTGCGATACGCATGATATGATCTTCTAATTTTCCCAGACTATGCAGTGGTTTTGCGATACTGTTCCATTTTTTCTGTGCTTGTTCTCTTATCTTTGCATCTGCCGGACGGATGTCTGACAGCATCTGTTGTAAGTTCTTATCCTGTTGTTCTTCTGTCATTTTTTGAACCCCTTATCCTGTCATGCATTTTGTTTTATCTTATTCTTACATTACATTTTCAATCTACAGAACCTGCCACCGACAGCTTCTCTTGTATAGTTAATTATTCAGATTATCACAAATACATTATTTTTTGCTCTTCTTCTTTTTTATTTATATCTTCTGCAGGCTTTTATAAATACTTCCGGTACCTTTTCGTTTCCATAATAATGTATATGTGGATACCCCGCCAGCATAGTATCTGTGCTGATCATGCATTTCCACGAACGCTTTGACATTGGCTTTTTTGCAAGAAATGCTTCTCCGCACGCATCAGAATCATAATAATGGAATTCATGTGCCGGTATCTTCCCGACATCCTGACCGAATACAGTTCCGCCCTCCAGTGTAATATAGCCAAATCTCCGAAGCGAACCTGTATGATAGCTTTTTCCACTTAATGCACCGGCTGTCTGAAATTTATGCCCTTTTTCATCTTCGATAAACTCCTGAAGGTACATGAAACCGCCACATTCTGCCATGCATGGCATTCCTCCCTCCAGCGCTTCTTTTACAGACCTTAGCATGGTCTGATTCTGGCTTAATTTCTCTGCATAAAGTTCAGGATACCCTCCATAGAATATAACCCCGGATATATCCTCCGGAAGACATTTATCATGCATTGGCGAAAATGGTACAATCTTAGCTCCAAGCTTTTGCAAAATATCCAGATTATCCTCATAAATGAAGCAGAAAGCTTCATCTATAGCGACACCTATTCTTACTTTTCCAACGGATTCTTCTTTCCACTGTATATTTGCATCTTCCTGTAAAGATTCCCGCTTTTCTCTTTCTACATCGTTCTCCTTCCGACTATAGATTACCTGCTCACTTTGATCTGCTTCCTTCTTTTCCCCGTCATACGCAAAATCTTCTGCACTGTGCGCAAGCTCCTGTAATCCTTCCAGATCCACGGTCTCCTGCAGTTTTTCACCCAGAACCGCCAGACGCTCCTCTATATCTTTTCTTTCATTTGGAAGCTTCAGTCCCAGATATCTGTTTTCCAGCGCGCACTCCGGCATCACCGGTACATAGCCATAGACTCTGACTTTCGTTTGCTCTTCGATCATCTGCTTCATACGGCTGTACATCATCGGAGACAGACGGTTTAGTATTACACCTTTGATGTGACTGTTTTCCTTATAATGCAGAAACCCTTCAATACACGGAACCGCCGATACACTTAAGCCTTTGCAGTCAAGCACCATAACGGCCGGCGTATCCGTGATCTTAGCAATATCATAAGCACTGGCATCCGTCGATATCCCTGCTATGCCATCATAATAGCCCATCACACCTTCGATCACTGAGATCTCACTGTTTCGTCCATTTTGAGCAAGAATCCTTCGTACGCCCTCACTTCCACACATATAGGAATCCAGATTATAACTACTGACACCGATCACCGTCTTATGGAACATCGGATCGATATAATCCGGACCACATTTGAAAGACGCAATCTTTTTTTCCTGCATTTTCCATGCTTTTAAAATCCCGCAGGTGACCATTGTCTTCCCGGCTCCGCTCCGCATGGCCGTGATCATAATTCTTGGTATCTTCACCATCTGTTCTCCATCCTTTTTCAGACACACTCCAGTTCGTCTTTATACCTCGTCATCTGTAAGCTTTATCACTTTTGTATCTTCCGTATTTTCTTCTTTCAATACTTCAAACACATTATCGAGTATATCCTCACTAACCGTGTCTTCACTTTCTGTTATTCCTGTATCTTCTGCATCTTCTGTATTTCCGGTATTCTCATCTTCCGGTACTTTCTCATCTTCTACTGCATCATTTCCGAAGATTTCTTCCTCGGAAATGATCTGTATCCCTGCAAACGGACTCTCTTCCGGTAATAATTCCGCCTCTTCAAAAGCTTCCTCATTGTCATATACGTGTGCTTTTGGAATACCATTACTTGTAAAGCTGATAATGTAGATCGGATTCTGTCCCTGCATCATATGATAACTGCCTACTTGTTTTGCACGGCTTACCGATACCTGGATGACTTCTTCATCATCGATATCCTGATCTTTGATATATTCCATCACCTGCATCATCGTTTCCAGTGAGATGGCATTGATAACAATCCTTACTCCCGGATTCTTCTTACGTACAAGATCCAGGATCTCTGTCATTTTGCCTCTGCTTCCCCCGATGAACACACTGTCCGGTGCCGGGAGTTCTTCTAATACGTCAGGCGCTTTTCCTTCTACGAGTACCACATTATCCGCACGCATTTTTCTGCTGTTTTCGCGGATCAGTCCCTGCGCTTCTACTTTTTCTTCAATCGCATAGACCTGCCCCTTTACAGCAACCAGCGCTGCCTCTACCGATACCGAACCGGTTCCCGCACCGATATCATAGACTACTGACTCCCGTCTTACATGAAGCTTTGCAAGGGATATACTTCTAACTTCTTCCTTCGTCATCGGTACTTCCCCGCGTACGAATTCCTCATCCGGAATCGCCGGTATCACCGGTAATTCCCCGGCATGATCATTTTCAAAATACAGAACCGCAAGATTCTCACCTTTATAATGAATCAGGGAACGCACAGTTCCTTCCTGTATCTCTTCTTTTTCATAAGAAAGTTCAGTTCCTATCTTCACCCTGATATCTCCAAGTCCATAATTTGTAAGCTTCGTAAACATCTGTCTGATCTCTTCTGCATTACTAACCAGTGCAAATGTCTTCCGGTTTTCCTGTAAAATCGCGATCATGTTTTCATCTCTTCCATGAAGGCTTACAAGTGCTGCATCTTCCCATGGAATATTTAATACCGACGCAAAATATACGATAGAAGATATTCCAGGAAGTATCTTCGTTGTAATCTGCGGATCATCTTTGGTCAGTTCCAGAAACTTTTTCGCACCACTGTAAAAGCCGGTATCTCCGGATAATACAACCGTTACATTTTCATATTCCGGATTTTCCTTTATATAAGCAATGATATCTTCCGGGCGGTAAGATTCATACACCGACTGTCCCACTTCTGCAACCGACTCGATCATGCGCCTTGCACCGATCAGTATATCTGCCTCTTTGCAGCTTTGTCTTACTTCTGCTGTCAGAAGTTCCTTTGCTCCTGCGCCGATTCCTGCAAGCGTCACCTTCCAGCTGTTATCAAGTTCCAGCTCTTTTTGGAGAAATTTAGACATTTCTTCAAAACTGAGTCCTTCTTCTTCCTCCGGTCTTCCGATCACGACCATCTTAACGCCTGCTTCTAAGGCTGCCTGGCATTTCTGCGGATACCCGCCCGCCAGACCGGATTCTTTGGTAACCATGTATGCAATCTCGAACTCCTTCATCGTTGCCACATTCATCTCTACAGAAAATGGTCCCTGCATGCAGATCAGATGTCTCCCTGAAAATCCAAGCTCCTCACACGTTTCAGCCACCTGACCAATAGAAAGAACCCTTGCATAGACACGGTTCTGGTAATCAGAAAGTCTTGTATATGCTTCCAGTTCCTTGCTTCCGGTTGTTACAAGGATATTCCCTTCTGTCTGCTCCAGGAAACGGATCGCCTCATCCATACTTTCCACGTAAATGTTTTCTTTGCTGTCTTGTTCTTCGCTTCCTCTGACCAGGCGAAGATATGGCACTTGGATTGCCCCACATGCGCTTTTTAAGTTCTTCGTTACTTCCCTTGCATATGGATGTGTCGCATCAATTACATAATCCGGTTCATACTGACGCATGAATTCTCCCATCTGCCCGCTGTCCATACGGTCATGTGTCACTGTAATATTTTCTTCTTCCGGAAGAAGACTCTCTCCATAAGCAGTTGCCACACATACATGCAGTCTCACACCGCGTCTTCCAAGATATGATACCAGTTTTCTTCCTTCTGTTGTGCCTGCATAGATTAGAACTTTTTTATCTTTCATATACTATATCCCCTTGGTGTTATCATTTTTCCGCGAATTACTTTTGTCTGTCTGTTCCCGATGAATACTGTCGAGAACATATCTACCTGTGTGTGTGCCAGTTCTTTCAGAGTCAGGATCTGCATCTGTTCTCCTTCTCTTGCAATGTTCTTTACAATGCCGCACACAGTTTCTTCTGATTTGTATTCCAGTATCTGCTCACATGCTTTCTTAAGATAAGTGCTGCGCTTTTTACTCGATGGATTATATAGGCAGATAACAAAATCTCCCTTCGCCGCACACTTCAGTCTTTCCTCGATCAGCTCCCATGGTGTCAGGAGATCACTGAGACTGATCAGGCTTACATCATGCCCGACAGCTGCTCCTAACACTGCCGATCCCCCCATAGCTGCTGTAACACCTGGTACAACTTCGATCTCTACATCCGGATAGTCTTCTCCGACTTCATACATCAGGCCTGCCATGCCATAGATTCCTGCATCTCCGCTGCAGACCATAGCCGTAAGTTCTCCTTTTTTTGCTTCTTCGAACGCCAGACGGCATCTGTCTACTTCACGTCTCATCCCTGTCGTCAGATATTTTTTTTCTGGAAAATGTTCTTTTAAAAGATCTACATATACGGTATATCCGACGATCACATCACATTGTTCCAGTATCCGGGCCGCCTTTACCGTCATCTGTTCATACGCTCCCGGGCCCATTCCGATTACATATACCTTATTCAAATCTTACCCTCCATGGTTTCCATGCCAGTGCCACTGTGACACCATTTTTTGCCTGTTTTTTCACATGCAGACAGCCGCCACCTGCACATACTGCGCTTCTTTCGCACACATTATCCACACCGGTAACCCCCTGTACAAATGCTGACGGGCTGAATGTTCCCGGTACTTTTCTTAATTCTTCCGCTGTATAAAACTCCGGTTCGATCTGCTGCTTTCTGCAAAATGCAAGTAATCCTTCTTCTTCCTTTTTCAGATCTATACTTGCGATTCTTCCGATGCTTGCCGGATGGATCTGTTCTCTTTGCAGTACTTCCCGGACACTTGCCTCAATTTGTGTCAGTTCTGTTCCTTTTTTACATCCAATCCCTGCCGATGCAGCTCTTGGAACCAGTTGTAATATAGAATTTCCACCTTCCATCAGTCTGTATTCCGGCTTATGGATTCCTACATATATATCCATCTTCTCATCCGACTCCGGTACAAGCTCTACTTCTTCCGGAATCTCTCCGATTACCGCTTCTACTCCGCCTTCCACAGCCATCCGGATCTTCTTTCCTTCCAGAATATCTGCCGATATCTTTTTCGCCAGTGTCATATCTTCTATATAAAGATGATTCTTTTTTGCAAATACATCTACTGCCCATCTCTGATTGATATCTGTCGCTGTTGTAATCACCGGAAGTGCACCTGTCTGCTTTCCAATCTCTACCGCCATCTCATTTGCTCCACCGATATGCCCGGACAAAACCGGAATACAATACTGTCCTTTTTCATCCATTACAAGAACAGCCGGATCCGTCACTTTGGATTTTAGAAATGGTGCGCTCAGACGTACGGCGATCTGTAAAGCTCCGATGAAAATCAACACATCCTGCGTCCGGAACATTCCTGCGGTCCAGTCTTTTGCACTCATGGCCATAGACTCTTCTAACTGCTGACATTTTACACTTTCCAGAACCTCATGTCCACTTATTCTTAACTTTTCTGCCAGATCCTTTTCAAGATTCCTCCCACGTCTGGTAAAACAGAGCATTGCAATCTTCATTTTTATTTCCTTTTCCTGCATATTATTCCGTTTTCGTTATTCCCTGCCGGAACTCTGTCGTAAACTCCGGATCATACAGCTTCGACCGCTCATATCTGTGATGCGTCACTACATCCCCGACAATGATCAGTGCTGTCTTCGTGATCTGATGCTCTCTTGCTGTCCTGGCAAGTGTGCTGACCGTGCAGATATGCGTCTCTTCCTCCGGCCAGGTTGCCTTATACACAATTGCCGCCGGTGTATCTGCCTTATATCCGCCTTCCATCAGCTGCTTTTCCAGTTTATCCAGAAGTCCTGTACTTAAAAATAGTACCATAGTTGCCCCGTGGCTTGCAAATGACGCTACCTTCTCCTTTTCCGGTACCGGCGTCCGCCCTTCCATACGGGTAATTACCACACTCTGTGACACCTCCGGCAGTGTATATTCCAGATCCAGTGCCGCAGCCGCTCCGCAAAATGAACTCACCCCCGGACACGAATCATACGCAATTCCAAGTCTGTCCAGCTGATCCATCTGCTCCCTGATTGCTCCATACAGACACGGATCTCCCGTGTGCAGCCGTACTGTCATCTTCTTTTCTTTTTCCGCATCCGTCATGACATCCAGCACTTCTTCCAATGTCATCTTCGCACTGTTATAAATCCTGCATCCTTCTTTTGTACTTTTTAAAAGCTCCGGATTTACTAAAGATCCCGCATATATCACCACATCTGCCTGCTCCAGAAACTTCTGTCCCCGGACCGTGATCAGATCCACGGCTCCCGGTCCTGCTCCTACAAAATGTATCATTGCCTTTTCTCCTGTCTTTCTTACTATCTATTTTCCATCTGTATATCAGCTTCTTTCCTTAACGAAAGCATATATCAGCTCTTCCGCCTTACCTGTCTTTCCCAGAATTCCGTATACATTGGAAAATGTAACCACTCCAATCTCCATCTCTCCTTTTGTACGGTAATTCAGGTATTCCTCCATCCGTATCATCAGCTGTTCCATAATCTTCTTCCGTTCTTCTTCGCTGCACTTTTTCAATGCATCATCCGTTGTCACACAGTCTAAAAATGCCCTTGCTTTTTTGCCGTCTATCCCTGCTCTTAGTGCTGCTGTGGCAAAAAGATCCATCCGGCAGTCCGCCCATCTGGAATGGGTATTCATAATCCCGCCGGCAACTTTAATGAGTTTCCCGATATGACCGGCCAGAAGCACTCCTTTGCATCCCTGCTCCATCGCCATATCTATGGTCTGACCAATATAATTACTACATTTTACCACATCATTTTCTTCTATACTATACTGTTCTTTTAAAAAGTCCAGACCATAATTACCGGGAGCTACGATCAGATATCTGTATTTTTCCGCCAGGCAGACTTTCATCTCTACTTCAATGGTATCGATCAAAGCCTGTTCACTCATCGGATTCACAATTCCGGTCGTTCCAAGTACCGATAAGCCGCCTTCTATTCCCAGTCTCGGATTAAATGTCTCTTTTGCAAGACGTACTCCTTCCGGTATCGAGATCACCACATTGATTCCACCGGTATACCCGACTTCTTCACATGCTTCTTCCACTTCTTTCCGGATCATCTGCCTTGGCACACGGTTGATTGCGGCTTCTCCTACCGGCTGGTTCAGTCCGGGCTTTGTCACTCTTCCAATCCCGGTTCCACCATCTATATGGATTCTGTCATATTTTTTCTGCCCTGCTCTTTTCTTCCTGTTCGAAGCTTTTGCTTCACAAAATTGTTTTTCACATTGCCCTTCTTCCGGAACTTCCAGCGTATTCTTTTTTACTTTGCTATACACCAGCACACCATTCGTAATATCCGGGTCGTCTCCGCTATTCTTTTTTACCGCACAGGTTACTTCTTCCGGAAGGCTTTCATCTTCTTTGTATTCCATCCGTATATCCACAATATCCAGCTGCAGGCGCTCTCCCTGCGGAAGTTCAACCGATATCTTTTCTACTTTTTCTCCTGTGAAAAGCATCTGCATCGCAGCTTTTGTTGCAGCCTGCGCACAGGTTCCTGTTGTATAACCTTTTGCAAGTATTTTCTTTGGCATATCCGGAGTCCTTTCTTTTACATAATTCTGTAAAAATAAATGGAGGCATGCATTTATTTACATCCTCCACCAATTCTAGCGTTTTCACGCTTCCATGTCAAATTTTACTATTGGATAAACATAGCATCCCGTATGATTACGGGTGTACCACCATTTCTAACATTTGTTAGATTTTTACTGGTTCTCAGAATGCTCATATGTATTCTCTCCAGTCATCATTACGGTTCCTTTTGATTCTTCGATGCACTCCTCATTATCAAGTGTACCGTAGGTTGCTACTGCTGGTGTACTTCCCTGGAACTGCAATCCGGATCCGTTACCAAAGTCGATCGTTACCCAGTTGTAACCGCTATCCTGGACTTTCTGATCGCAAAATTCATCGTACTGTTCCATCGTGACTTTTTTCATTGTCTCCAATGGAACTGTGATATAGGCGTATTCGCCCAACTTCTCTGTCTTAGTTCCGTTCATTACATCGCCTACGATTACCTCTGCATCCAGAAGTGGGTTTCCGGTCTCGCTTTCTTCTGATTCTAAAACGTTTTCCTGGCTTTCGGTATCATTTTTATCCGTTTCGGTCACGTTTTTATCCGTTTCGGTCACGTTTTTATCCGTTTCGGTCACGTTTTTATCCTTTTTGCTATCATTTTTATCAGAATCGTTTATGCTTTCCTGCTTCTGAGCATCTTTCATACCGTCTTTCACTCCATCTGAAAAACCGCATCCGGTCATTCCTACAACCAGCATACATGATAACATTGCTGCTAAGATTCTTTTACTCATTTTCTTTCCTTTCCGGTGCATCCTGACTGAAATTATACCACCTTGATCTCTGGGTTGTCTACCACATTTCCCAACAAAAGTGCGTATTCCTTTGTCGGACCGAGCGGCATTGCATCGTCTGTGGTGTTCGACACCATATAAAAACCGACAGTTTCCATGTATTCCTTATCGTTCGGGCAATATGCGGCGTATTTGCCGTAGCAGATCTCCATTCGGACTGTTCTGTGCTCTGGATTGTAGATCACATCACCCTCAAACAGTCTTTCCCCGGTCATATCTTCCACACATGCGAATCTCTGGATCGTTTCTGGGATCACTTCCATCGCCCTGAGAATCAGATACCCGTTTTCCTCCGAATAGCCATCCTGCATCAGCATGAATGATTTGCCATTTTCCACGCACACTACATTTCCAATGTGCCACGTTCCAGACATATCTCCCATAAGTTTTGCCCGGCAGATTCCGGAAGATCCATTGTAATTGTATTCATGCAGAACTTTATTCTCCCATAATGCCTCTTTGAGCTTCCTTCTTGCCTCTGTGAGCCTTTTACGCTCGCTGTCCATTCTTCCGTTCACATGTCCGATGAAATCTGCCATCATCCGCATTGTGTCCTTGCAGAACTCCTCATTGATGATATATTCTTCATGCGTATACTCATGGAGGAAGGCGTCAATGCGCCTCCTCAACTCATTTTTATTCCTGATGTCCATTCTGCACCTCCTCGAATCTGTACTCCTGGTCTGCATCCGGGTATTTCTTCCGGTCTACCTTACCGACAAACATTCCATAAGGTCTACTCCAGATAGCTCCGTCCTCGCATTTATAGACCACGTAGTATTGTCCTGGAGATTCCGTGTCCTGGCTGATTGCTATCACTTCAACGATTTTTCCTTTGAAATGTCTGTAGGTTTTTCCAACCTCCACACTTCGATTTTCTCTTACTGGGTATTTGTCATGGAAATACTTCTCACACTCTGCCAGATCACAATTTTCATAGTTCAACGGATTTTCATCTGTCCAGTCCAGTATATCAGCCTCTTTGACATGTACATGCTGTCCGAACGTGTCATTCAAATGCCTCAATTCCTCCCATATCCAGACTGCTTCATTTTCTCCATTCGGATCCACCAAGTAACCACTTATCTTAAAAATTTTTCCGTCCATAGTTCCCTACCTTTCTTGCAAATTCTCTTGATCACGCTTTCTTCTTTTACTCTTCCTGAGCGTTTTTTCTTCCATTCTCTCAGGTATTCCAGCTGTTCCTGATCGTCTTTTTCACTCCTCATTATTGTATTTTCCTTTCTTTTTATTTCTGGGCCAGGTAGCACATGATTCCGCAATCTGGAAACACTTCTGTGTTCATGTCTCCACGGTCAGGGCTTAGTTCGTCCAGGTATACAGCTCCTTTTCTATCTCTTAGCATAGAATGTCCTACCATCCGTTCTAACTTGGCTCTGCTTTCGAAAACCTCCGGGAAATCTTTCCTGATCCGGTTCCAATACCCCATTCCGCCCTTGACGCAACCCACGCAGTTATTATTTGGATAACCATGTTCGTACATCCACGGTCTTGCAAAATCAAATGTTCTCTCGAACAATCCATGAACCTCCTCTTTTGAAAGTTTCTTTTCAATGAGTGGAAACTCATGCTTTGCTTGCGGATTATATTCCACTGTCCTGTCTGCCCGGTTCTTTTCTTTCAAATCGAATCCCCAGACATACGTTAACTCATAATCTCGATTGTAATATTCCCACTCCTTCCTAACTCTTTTTTTGAGCCAATTTGTGCAAGGTGCAAAATTATTTCTGGCGTCTTTGAAGCCTCCAAACACTTTTATGCAGTCCTCTACGCATCTGTACTCTTTTGATTTTAGTATTTTAATCTCTTTCCCAATCGCTTTTTCACAATCTTTAATAAATCTGATACTATCTTCGTGCTGATCCTCAATGTCAATATAAATCCATTCATCAACATCTCCTGCAAGATATCCTGCCATAAAACTTGAAATTCCTGCTGAGATCCAGCACACTTTTAGTTTTTTCATGACAACCACTTAACAGATTGCTCTGTGTCCGTGGATAAGGAATTACGGCTCCCCATAGTGCCGCATGGCACCGCAAATTAAATTCCTTTTGTTCTCGCCTTTCTTCACCTTTAGGCGGTCAACCTTGGTCTACTAAGGCTTCTGTCATTACTCCTTCCTTCTTACGTTTTTCATTTTTAAAATATAATACTCCGTCCCAGGAACAGCTCCCCACTCCGGTTTTCCTTCCCCGACTGTCAATTTGCAATCTGCCAGAAAACACGGAGCATCCGTGGTATAGCCATTCCGAAACCTCACGGTTCCGATATCCTGATCCACTGTTGCAGCCAGGTTCCGGAACTCGGAAACGCTTGCCTGATATTCCTGATTTTTCAGCATAGCGGCATTTCTGAATCTGGAATCATAGTACCGTTTCAATTCTCGGTACTCCTCTGTCTTTTCTCCGCTCAGGATCATATCAAACCACTTTTTTTTGATCGTTAATGTCAGCAACTTTCCCACCTCCCTTCGTTTGTGCTCTATTTGGTGCGTACATCCAGATCATTACCAGGGTGCAGATCCAGCACATCGCATACTGCCAGCGGCTGATTTCCCCGTCTACCAGGATCTGTATTCCCACAATGAACCAGGGAATACAGTTAAAATGCTTAAATATCATGCGCTTGATTCTTTTCATATCCTTTACCTCACATTTAACTGATTGCTAACTGCTCTTTATACAGTTTCTGGAATACATCACGTTCCGCTTCCGCTCGGATCAAATCTTTTTCCAGTTCTTTGATCCTCTCTTTGTCAAAAAGGCGTTCCGGTATCTGGATCTGAACTGGTTTCGCTGTTTCCAGGATCTGCATCGCTTTTTCTTCGATCGGATCTGGATCCGGCTCTTTGAACGCCTCCGCCCACTCTCTCACGTAGTCGGACATCTTCATATTTCCACCAAGTCCGATACTGACAGCAAGTGCCTTGTCAATCTGTTTCATTTCATCCATCGTGGCTTTTGCAAGATATTTTCCGATCCGCTTTTTATATACCGTCTCGATCTGCTCACATAACGCTATGGAAGGGATCGGACTGCTCTTGATCCTAACGTGTGTCGGCATCAGTTTTTTCTCCCTGGATGTCAGGTACACTACTTCCACGATCGGAGCGTGTTTGTTTCCAACGTCATTACTTACTATGATTCCAGGTCTCGCCCCCCCCCCCTGTTCGCTTCCGGAGCTTTCGCCCTCATTGATAAAAAAGATTTCTCCTCTGTGATACTCATTTTCTGTGTGCATACTATTGTCCTCCTATAAAATCCCATATTGTCAACTGTCCTTCCCGGAGCTTTGGTTCCAAAATTGGCGATCCCAGGATTTTGTCCAGCTTTTTCCGACTTTCTCTCAAATATTTGACGTAATATTCCGGATCCTGGCATCTTCGCATTACCACCAGATCGTCCCTCCGGATCGCATCTTCCATTCCCAGGACATAGCGTACTGGGTTCATGCACTGACTGGTTTCTTTGTCCAGGTCTCCGCTGAGTTTACTTCTTAGGTACTGGAAGTCCTGATTTTCTTTCAGAACCTCCAGTGCAGCTGTTGACCTGCTCCGGATCCCGTCCGGATCTGCCATATAATGAACGCTTACCTCTGATGGGATTTCCAAGAAATACTCCTCCGGATAATTTTCCGGATCCAACTCTGTCTCCACTTGCTTCCGGAAGTACATGACGTGATTCCTACATAAATTCATGTTTGCCCCATCCGACCAGAATGGATCGGATCCACCGTGTACTCTCAGATCTTCATACCTCTTACGGCTGTCCCGGATCTCTTTTCCTAACTGTTTACTCCGTTTCTTTTGATCCGGCGTTTTCATCGAATTTTTCATTGATTGCCTCCATGATCTTACCGATCCGAACCTCTCCGATCCCTTTTACAGATCTGATTACCACTTCAATATCTTTCACATCCAGGGCATTTACAGATGCTTTTCCGTCCTCCCATCCGCTTTTATAAATATCAGTGCAGAAATTCTCAAACTGCTGATGATCGTACTTTTTTACAGCCTTGTAAACTGCTCTATTTACCAGGTATCTCTTATTCTGAATTTTCTTTGCCATAATCACGCTGCCTCCACGTATGTAACTGTATTTGTCTTGAACCCATTCTCTTTGCAAAAGTCCCGGAAGAGATCCGACAGCTCTTTGAGCGTTTTCACGCTCTCGAACTGCGTTTCATCTTCCATTCCATCGCTATTGATGAAGCCTATGTTGTACTTCTGGTGGTATCTGGAATAGTTTCCCTTTGCCGCTCCTCTTACCGTCATGATGCCTGCACCTCAGCTCCCAGATCTTCGATAACTCTTCTCAGGGCACACTTCCCATTAGATGTGAGCTGTCTCTGCCATGCTCCCTGAGATGGAGCCCAGCGGAAACCATTTGCTTTCAGAGTGCTTCTGATTGCCTCATCTGGCTTTCCATCGAACACGATCTGTATTCGCATCAGTTCTGTATTCTCAATTACCTTGAAATCGCCATAATCCGCCTCAGAGGTGCCTTTCTCTTTTGTCTTTTTCAGTTCATCAACTCTCTGCTGGCATCTCTTGATATTTGCCAGATTGTTTTGTAAAGCCCAGCTCGGATATGGAGATCTGTCATACCCGAACTGATCCATGGATCCCTGGAGCTTCTGGAGCTGTTTTTCTGTCAGGAGATCGCATCCCTCCAGCGTATGATGCTTGCGGTAATACTTGTTGATCTCCTTCATGTTTTCCTGAACTTCCCTCAAACTGTCAATTTTCTCCTCCAGGGCTTCAATAGCGTTTTCGTCATCACTCTTGATAACCTCTTTTGAGTACAGAAGGTTATTCAGCTTTCCTCGGATCGACTGGCAGTAATTGTAAAACTCATGGTTTTTATCCCAGGCTTTGACCTGTTTCTCTTTCTTCTTTACCGGAAAGTTTCCGGCTCCGGAGATCATCACAGATGGACACATGCAGCCGATTCTTGCCTCCTCATTGAAATATTTCCCCAGGTTCTTTGCATATCTGGTTGCCAGTCTCCAGGCTCTTTCCCGGTATTCTTCTCCTCTTCTGGCAACTACCTCTTCTGCCAGATCATATACTTCGTTGACGTCCTCCTGGTATTCTTTGGTTCTGGATCCAAGCTGATACTCATTAAAAGACATCGTAGACATCTCCTTCACGGACTACTTTTGCATAAATATCTTTGATCGGATCATCACTGAACCGCTTGCAAACCTTAATTTCGCCTTTGTAGTCGGTCTGGAATGTCATTTCGCCCTTATACGGGATCGCATAGCACTCCCCGTTCAGGAAATCTAACCCCAGGTACGCTCCTTTTATCATACAGAGCACGATTGAATTGATATCAACCGTCTGGAGCTGTTCTCTTTTCTTGTAATCCTTCATCATGTCCCGGATCACCGTGATACAGTTCAGAGCGAATCTTTGCTGATTGAATCCAGGCGGCATAGCGTCTTTTTTCTCAGTCAGGGTTTTCATTAACTGGTTCTGGATCTGATCCAGGTACTGATCTGCTGTCATCTGTCCCATGTTTTCCTCCTTTAGGCTACTGCCATATTTATAAGTGAGATGGCTGTTACCGTGTTGCGAAAGTAGTAATTCTTAATTTCATCCTCCAGAAGCAGCGGTACATAGTCCCTGCCCTTTCCGCACCGATCACTCTTTCTGATCGTGTACTCCAGGATGATCTGATACTCTTCCTCGGTCAGCACATATCCTTGCTTTTCCATGTCCTCACGGACTTTCTTTGTTTCTGCTGTAATATCAAGCATCGTACTCCTCCTCTTCATCTTCGTAGAAGGATTCTCCAGGCTCGCAGAAAGCCTTATATTCAAGAAAGAGTACTACCGGGAAAATCAGTCTTTCACTCCCGATCGCCTCATATCCTCTCTCGGCATATGCCAGCTTGCATCCTCCGATCTGCATGATCGCCGCAATCGCAAGCATAGCCGATACTTTAACTAGCTTTCTCAATTCCGTTTACCTCCTTCACGAATACTCCAATGTCAATAGGTTTCTGATGTGCTATAGCGTCCATGAGTTCCTGATCGCTATGGATCCCGTACTCCTCGGACAGCTGTTTTTTTAATTTCTCAATTAGTTCCATCCGGTGTACCTCCATGCTTTTTCAAATACATCCTGAGTTCCATCACGTCATCCGCAAAATCGCTCAGGCATGCTACTATCTTTTTCAACTCTTCCTCTTCTCCATGATCCAGCTTTCCATCACTGGCAATTCTGAGAAGTCCTTTCTTAATACTGTGTAACCGATCATCGTCTGCATGATTCAGGAGACTACAAGTAATCTGCTCAATCCCCCGGATCTTTGTTGCGATGTTCTGCCTCTTTCCAATAGGGCAATCATTTTTGCAATAGCAAGCCTCCAGTTCCGGTGCTCCGTAAAGGTCAGCCATTCTTACAACAACATCGGTCGGTACTGGTGTCAGTCCCAACTCGTAATTGCTCAGACTTGATACAGATACATTCAGCATCTCGGAAGCTCCCTCACGGCTACTCAGCCTATCATTGTATTTTGCAGCTTCTTTTCTACACTGAAAGTAGATACTTCCACCGCAATTCATACATTCTTTCTCCATGTTCCAACGTCCCTCCGTGAGTTACTATTTAATCATACAGTTGTGGTGTCACTGTCAGCGATCCCCAGGTAATCAGAAATCTTTTTGACTGCCGGAGCACTGTAGACACGCCCGTTCAAGATCGAACTGACATAGCTTCGGTTCATATCCAGCTCCTTAGCTAATGTTGTGGTTTTAAGATCACGGTTAATCATTTCGATCTTGGCGTTTTTGCACCACGCAGACAGCTTTTTTTCCATGAGTTCCCTCCTTTTCCTTCTTTACTTACCTAACATTTGTTGGTATGATAGAAGTGCTTTTTCAATTATTAAATTGATTATGTTTTGTTGTTTATGTTTGTTAGTATAGCTCACTGTAGTGAGTTTGTCAATGCCATAAACACTCTTTTAGTGAGTTTATTTTTAGGAGGATTTTATGTTCTACGATAATCTGAGAGCTGTTTGTGCAGAAAAAGGCACTACAGTGACTACTGTTTTAAAAGAATTACATATGAGTACCGGAAGCACCGGAAAATGGAAAGAGGGATCCATTCCAAAGATTGATACTGTCATGCAGCTTGCGGAGCATTTGGACGTATCTCTGGATTATCTGGTATACGGGAGAAAGCTTTATACTGAGGTTTCCTGTCTGGATCCTGAATGGATCGACATTATCACTCATATTCCAGATGATAAGCAGAAAATGTGCAAAGACTTTCTCCGTACCCATATGGTTATTCCAGAAAAGTACGCAGACCGTAAAAGGGGATAATATCATTACCATATTTTACATGGCGAAGAAATCATTACCATGACACTTAATACATAGCGAGGAAGATAAAAATGGATTCAAAGAAAAACCGCATCGGTAATATATCCAATTTATTATCCGATAAGCTGCATACTGAAAATATGGACCGCTGGTTGGACTTTCGCACCCTTGGTTCCCCTTCTGGGTTTTCTACTGTTGACTTCTGGGAATGGTACGCATCGTACTCTATTGATTCTTCTGTACGTGGTGCCTTAGCGGAGTTCCTTGTGATGAAAGCTCTTGGTATAGAGCAGCGGCGTAGCCACTGGGGAAAATGTGATCTTGTATCAGGCTCTTTTTCTTTTGAGATAAAATCATCAGCTAAGATCACATGCAAGCATCCAGAAAGTGGTGCCATTTCTGAAAACAAACGGATTGTTTTTGATATTGCAGATAGACACCATCATATTACCGGAGATTCTTGGAGTGAAAAGGAACGATGTTCGGACATGTACATTTTCTGCTTTCTCTGTGATCTTCCAGTAACAAATACTGATAATTGGGAATTTTATCCAGTTCTTACCAGTGATATTAACGCCTCTTTCGGACACGCAAAAACTGTTTCTCTTTCCAGGATAAGAGAGCTTTCGGATCCGGTATCTTTTCAGGATCTCAGAACAACTGTAAATAAAATATCTGGAGGTGTACTTATGAGCAGCACTGAAACTCAGGAAGAAAAAGAACGCCAGGAGCAAGTCCAGGAATTGCAACGGCTACTGGCTTGTTACCAGGTCGCAAGCCGTGATGACAAAAATGTAGTATGGGCGGCACTGAATAAATACATGCCGTATGTGAACTAAGTATAGCCCCGTGGAGGGGCTATTTCTTTTTGATGGAGGAATTATGAAGAAAAACTTTAAGATGCCCGGATCGGGCTCAGAAACGCCTATCCGGGTGGCAATCTACGTCCGTGTTTCCACGGTGTACCAGATAGATAAAGATTCACTGCCAATGATGAAGCAGGATCTCACTTCTTACTGCAAGTATATCCTGAATACAGATGACTTTGTGATTTTTGAGGATGCCGGATATTCCGGAAAGAATACCGATCGTCCGGCATATCAGAAAATGATGTCCCAGATCCGACAAGGGCTTTTTACCCACTTGCTGGTCTGGAAGATCGACCGTATCTCCAGAAATCTTCTGGATTTTGCGAACATGTATGCAGAATTAAAGGATCTGGGCGTCACGTTCGTGTCTAAAAATGAGCAGTTCGATACCAGTACAGCTATCGGCGAAGCTATGTTGAAGATTATCCTGGTGTTTGCAGAGCTGGAACGTAACATGACATCAGAACGTGTTACAGCAACTATGATTAACCGTGCCTCTAATGGTGTATGGAATGGTGGGCGTATTCCGTATGGTTACTCTTATGACAAGCCTACTCAGGTATTCTCTATTGATCCGGAGGAAAACAAGGTCTACAACTTCTTGGTAGAAACTTACGAAGATACGCAATCCATTGTACATACTTCCAGGAAGCTGAATGAGGCTGGATATCGCTCCAGGAATGGAAATATGTGGAGCCCGGTGGCAGTATGGACTATTTTACGGAATCCGTGGTATAAAGGCGTGTATCGGTACAACTATTACAAGATCCCAGGAAGAAAAGCGATTAAGGACGAATCGGAGTGGGTTATCGTAGAAAACCACCACCCGGCTTCCATTGATCCGGATCGGTTCGATCGGATCCAAGCTACCCTTGATAAGAATGCCCGGTATCGGAATACCCCAGGAAGAAAGACGGCTCAGAAGAATGTTCACGTATTCTCCGGACTTGTCTGGTGTGCAGAGTGCGGATCCGCTTTTACTGCTTCTCCAGGCAAGCTCCATGTCTCCGGATATCGTCCGTCAAAATACGGATGCCCGAATGTCCGGAAAACGAAAACTTGCCATGCAAAATATACTTCGGACGTTGTCCTGGGCGAGTTCCTTCTAAACTACATCCTGAATATCCTGAATGCTCAGAAGCAGTTTGCTTACATCCATTCCACGGATGATCTCCAGAAGCGCTTGCTACATGGCAGCACTTTTTCTAATGTCGATCATGTAGATCCTGACGGGTTGGCGTCTCTTCTCAATATGCTGGAGAAATGTTCCGGAAGTGATCCGGTACTCTTGAAGCGTCCACGATCAAAACCTAAGATGGATCCGGAGTTAAAACGCATGATGGCAGATCAGAAGAAACAGCAACGTGCTCTGGATCGTCTGAATGATCTGTACCTCTACAGCGATGATTCTATATCTGAACGTGAGTACCTTGTCCGGAAGCAACAGATCACAGATCGGCTCCAGGAGATCAACGAGGCTATTGGCATGATGTCTCAGGAACCATGGATGCGTACCATGAACGATGAAGAATTTATCCGCCAGGCATCTTCTTTCATCCTGACGCAGAAGCTGGCAAATAAACAGTACATCTACTATGAAAATCTGGCTGAATCACTGGATCCGGAGATCCTGAAAAACTTCTTTGTCTCAATTCTGGATTCTATCATCCTGAGAGACGGGCGTCCGGAAACGGTTGTATTCCGCAATGGGCTGTCCCATACATTCACTTATAAGGATTCTTGATGCAAAAATACCCAGGAGCATTTACACTCCTGGGTTTCTCTTTGTCCCATTATTTACTTTTTCCTGATCTCTGGGATAACCTCACATTTGTTAGATTTGGAGGCTACACAATCATCATAGCATCTCCAAATGAGAAAAATCTGTATTTTTCTTTCACAGCCTCTTCATAAGCCGCAAGTACATGCTCCCTTCCTGCCAGTGCAGACACAAGCATGATCAATGTCGATTCCGGAAGATGGAAGTTCGTGATCAGGCAATCCAGCACTTTAAACTTATATCCCGGATAGATAAAGATCTGTGTCCATCCGCTCTTTGCTTCCAGATGACCATTCTCATCCGCTGCCGACTCTACCGTTCTGCAGCTTGTGGTTCCCACGCAGATGACACGGTGGCCGCTCTCTTTTGCACGGTTAATCTTTTCTGCTGCTTCTTCATCGATCATGAAAAATTCCGAATGCATATGATGCTCTGTAATCTCATCCACTTTTACCGGACGGAATGTACCAAGACCTACGTGCAGCGTAACTTTTGCAATATCCACACCCTTAGCCTTAATCTCTTCCAGAAGTTCCGGTGTAAAATGAAGTCCCGCTGTCGGTGCTGCCGCAGAACCTGTATGAGTTGCATACACGGTCTGATAACGGTTCTTATCTTCCAGCTGATGTGTGATATATGGAGGCAGCGGCATCTGTCCCAGCTGATCCAGAATCTCCTCAAAAATTCCGTCAAAGTCGAATTTGATCAGACGGTTTCCTTCTTCTACCACATCGATGACTTCTCCCATCAGAAGACCATCTCCAAAGCTGATCTTCGCTCCAACTTTTGCCTTCTTTCCAGGTTTTACAAGTGTTTCCCAGACATTGTTTTCTTTTCTTTTTAACAATAATACTTCAATTTTTGCATTGGTCTCTACTTTGGAACCAATCAGTCTTGCCGGAATTACCTTTGTATCATTGATTACCAGACAGTCTCCCTCATGCAGATACTCTGTGATCTCTTTGAACACATGATGGGAAAAAGCCCCGGTCTCCTTGTCAAGGACAAGAAGTCTGGAGCTCGAACGATCCTCTAACGGATCCTGGGCAATCAATTCTTCCGGTAATTCATAATAAAAATCCTGACGTTTCATAATTATGAATCCCTTTCCTTTATTCTTCTGTATCTGTCCCCGATACAGCTTCATCTACAATTGCTTTTGTCTTTATTTCATTTTCTACCAGACGATAGCCATTATACACATTTTTTTTCTGTTTCTCAACGACTTTTTTCAGATATACCACTCTTGTATCACAGAGCATATCATGAAATCCGCGCTTTTCCGAATCAATTCCGGCAACAATATACCCGATATTCACAGGAAGACTACATAAGAATCTTCCAACTGTCTCACGATACACGACATCCAATAAAGTAAGCTTCCCGTCCGGATTTTCCGAAACCACCTGAAGATTCATCGCACGTTTTCCAAGTGTCGTCCCTGTCAGATAGGTAAATGCAATAAAATACAGAACTTTCAATCCATATAATACGATATCTTTTAACGAATAATGGAACAATATATCCATTCCTGTTACCGCACCGCCGCCAGCCAGCGAGATTCCCACAAAGATCAGTCTGACGATCAGAAGTCCCACAAAGACGATCAGACTGTCAAGCGCATAAGCCGCAAACCTGACCCAGAATCCCGCATACACAAGACTCTCCTGATTTTCCATCTTTGTCTGCCTATCCTTATCTTCCTGTTTTTCCGGAGTTTCCTGACTTTCGAAGCTTATCTGACTACTGTAACTGTTCTGCATAATACATCGGCACCCCGCTTTCTACACTTTTGGCGGTTTCAGTCAGAATCTGTGCTTCTGACTTCGGAACTAATGATTCAGCTTTGGAAAATAACGTCTGTAAAAGTCCTTCATCGGCTTCCATCTCATAAAACGTTGATGTTCCAAGTTCTTTACTCATTGCTTTTTTCATATACGGATACAGACTGATCTCATCGATCAGACCATTTTCTTTAGCCTGTTTTGCAGTGTACGTTCTTCCATCAGCCAGCTGTTTTACCGCATCCTCTGACATATTTCTTCCATCAGCTACAATACCTACGAATTTTTCATAATATTCATTAATCTGGTCCTGATAGATTGCGATCTGTTCGTCTGTGAATTTGCTGCTATCCTTATTCGCACCACTTGTGATACTTACGTAACGGATGCCAAGCTTCTCATAAAGCCCGGACATATCATACCCGGACATGATCACACCGATCGATCCGGTCGTTGTATTCGAATTGGCATAGATTTTATCCGAAGCCATCGATACCATGTAACCTCCGGATGCCGCATAATGCGCCATATAATCCCAGATCGGACGTTTTGTTTTCTCTTTATATTCTTTTAATTTCAGATACAATTCTTCTGACTCATACACCGTCCCACCCGGAGAATCCACATATAAAAGAATGCCTTTATTATTCTCGTCATCCATCAGTTCATCGATATAATTCATCGTCGAATCATGCTGATATCCACTGGACGTTTCGAACACACTGCTCTCTGTCTGCTCCTGGATCGTACCTTCCACTCTTACAATTGCAATATAATTTCCAGACGGTGGATCAAATTGATAGGAACCACCAAGATCAATTGCATCCTCCACACTGCTCTGAAGCAGATTTTTAGAAATATTGTTGGTAAATACGCTGGCAGCACTGACTCCAACGAACAGTGCTGCCGCTACTACCAGACCTATGATCTGTTTTTTCTTCATACGTAACCCTCTTATTTACGCAGTTCGATACCCATACCTTCCAGTGCTTTTAAGATACGGTCCATTGCGGCAGATACGTCCGCATCTTCCAGAGTCTTATCTTTTGCACGGAATACGATAGAGTATGCAACGGATTTGAATCCGGCCTTGATCTGTGCACCTTCGTAAATATCAAACAGTGCATAGCTTTCCAGATATTCTCCGCCCTTGCTCTCAATAACATCTTCAATCTGTCCTACCAGAATTTCTTTTGGCATTACCATACTGATGTCACGTGTAACAGCAGGGAATTTTGCGATTCCTGTGTACTTACGGTCGAATGTAGCTCTTGCTACGATCTCCGGCATATCGATAACTGCAATGTAAGCTCTTGTTCCGATTCCATAGTTATCTGCAACTTCCGGATGAACTTCTCCAAGGTATCCTACAACTACACCATCATAGATGATGTTAGCCTGGCGTCCCGGGTGAAGGAATGATTTTCCTGCATTTGGATCGTATTTCTCTTTCTTATGAAGACCAACTTTGTCGAAGAACTCTTCTACAACACCCTTCATAGTGAAGAAATCGCCCTCTCCATACATACCAAGTGTGAACTGTACTCTTTCATCCGGCAGTTCGGTAAGTGGAAGTGCCTTTGGAAGGTAAATATTAGCCAGTTCGTATAATTTTACATCTTTATTTCTTCTGTTATAGTTTGTTGCAAGTGATGTCAGCATACCATTTAAAGAAGATGTACGCATAATACTGTAATCTTCTCCCAGTGGGTTCATGATCGGAATAGCCTTACGAAGATCTGAATCTTCCGGAATCAGAAGCTTGTCAAATACCTTCGGGCTTTCGAATGAATATGTCATTCCCTGACTGAATCCACAGAACTCTGCGATATCACGGGCAACCTGCTCTACTCTTAACTTGAATGATAATTTTCCTGTTGTAGCTTCTCCGCTTGGAAGTGTAGTAGGAATGTTATCATATCCATAGAATCTTGCAACCTCTTCTGCAAGGTCAGCGATACGGAATAAGTCATGACGGAAAGTAGGCGCGATCACTTCGCTTGTCTCTTCGTCAAATTCCAGATCGATTTTCTTGAAGTATCCAAGCATCTCTTCTTTGGAAATGTCTGTTCCGAGAAGTTTATTGATCTTATCTGCATCAAATGGTACTCTTACAGGTTCTTTCTTCTTGCTGTATACATCAACCATTCCTCCGACAACTTCACCTGCTCCGAGTTCTTCGATCAGCTGGCATGCACGGTCGATAGCTGCTTCAGCATTGTTTGGATCCAGTCCTTTTTCGAATTTACCGGATGCATCTGTACGAAGTCCGATCTTCTTACTTGATTTACGGATATTTGTTCCGTCAAAGCAGGCTGCTTCGAATAACATTGTCTGAACATCATCTGTGATCATAGAGTTTTCTCCACCCATGATACCTGCGATACCGATGGATTTCTTGCCATCACAGATCATCAGTACAGATTCGTCCATCTCTCTTTCCTGTCCGTCAAGAGTTGTGAATTTTTCTCCCTTTGCTGCAGTACGTACTACGATTTCTTTATCTTCGATCGTATCAAGGTCGTATGCATGCATTGGCTGTCCATATTCTTCCATTACGTAGTTTGTAATATCAACCAGGTTGTTGATTGGGCGGATTCCTACAGAAGCCAGACGTCTCTGCATCCATTTTGGAGATGGTCCGATCTTAATGTTCTTTACGATTCTTGCGCAGTATCTTGGGCAAAGTTCCGGATTCTTTACTGTAACCTTGATATAATCTGCTGCGTTCTCATCGTTACCTGTCGGTGTTACAACCGGTGGATGGAACTCTTTATTAAATGTAGCTGCTGCTTCTCTTGCGATACCTACTACGCTGAAGCAGTCTACACGGTTGGATGTTACTTCGTATTCTACGACAACGTCATCCAGACCAAGTGCTTTGATTGCGCTCTCTCCTACAACTGCATCGTCATCGAAGATGTAAATTCCGTATTCCGGAGCTTCCGGATACATGTCTCTGTTAGAACCAAGTTCTTCGATGGAACACATCATACCGTCACTTTCAACGCCGCGGAGTTTCCCTTTTTTAATCTTGATTCCGCCTTCTACGCGCTGTCCAGGCTCATGTCCGCCTGCAACACGTCCGCCTGCTAATACTACAGGTACTTTGTCTCCTTCTTTTACATTCGGAGCACCTGTTACGATCTGAATCGTCTCAGTTCCGATATTCACCTGACAGATGATCAGCTTATCTGCATCCGGGTGTTTCTCGATCTTGTCGATCTGTCCGATCACGATCTTGTCAAGATCTGCATCTAATTTTTCAAATCCTTCGACTTTTGTACCAGACAAAGTCATTGCATCTGTATATTCCTGGGCTGTAACATCAAGATCCGGAACATACGCTTTTATCCATGATAATGAAGTATTCATTTATAAATCTCCTTTTCGTATTATTACTCCAAAATCCAGCATCTGCGATGCTGCCGCATCATTTCATGATGCTCTTCGATTTTGTCGTGCCGTTCGCACAAAGAAGTAAATACTCACTTCGTTCGTGCTTCCTTCTTTTTGTGCTCACTAAAACTGTTTTAAGAATCTGATATCATTTTCATATAACAGTCTCATGTCGTCGATCTCGTACTTCAGAAGTGCGATACGCTCCAGTCCTACACCGAATGCGAATCCTGTGTATTCTTCCGGGTCGATTCCGCACATTTCCAGTACGTGTGGATGTACCATTCCGCATCCAAGAATCTCGATCCATCCGGAACCTTTACAGAAACGGCATCCTTTTCCACCGCATTTGAAGCAGCTTACATCCATCTCGGCACTTGGCTCTGTGAATGGGAAGTGATGTGGTCTGAATTTTGTCTTTGTATCTTCTCCGAATAACTCTTTTGCGAATACTTCCAGAGTTCCTTTTAAGTCTGCAAATGAAATATTCTTATCAATGATCAGTCCTTCGATCTGGTGGAAAGAAGGTGAATGTGTTGCATCAACTTCATCTGAACGGAATACACGTCCTGGTGACAGGATGCAGATTGGAAGTTTTCCCTGCTCCATGATACGTGCCTGTACAGGAGATGTCTGTGTTCTGAGCACGATGTCTTTATTGATATAGAATGTATCCTGTTCATCTTTTGCAGGATGTCCATCCGGAATGTTCAGTTTACGGAAGTTATATTCATCGTATTCGATCTCCGGTCCTTCTACGACTTCGTATCCCATACCGGTAAATACACGCTCTACTTCTTCCAGTGCGATTGTATTTGGATGACGGTGTCCGACAGCATTTTTCTTAGCCGGAAGTGTTACGTCGATCACTTCTTTTTTCAGCTTTTCTGCGCGGATTGCTTTTTCCATCTTCTCTTTATTTTCTTCCAGAACAGCTTCGATTGCTGCTCTTGTCTCATTTACCATCTGTCCAACCTTCGGTCTGTCCTCAGGTGCAACGTCTTTCATACCTTTTAATACAGCGGTAAGTTCTCCTTTTTTACCAAGGAACTTTACACGCACATCATTCAGTTTTTCAGGCATATCAGCAGATTCAATTGCTTTTAATGCTTCTTCTTTGATGTTCTGCAGTTTTTCTTTCATCATTTTCTTCCTTTCTTTCAATACAGAGTATAAAAAAAGCCCCGTCCCAAAAGGGACGAGACATAAAACCCGTGGTACCACCCTGATTTCCGTAAGTTCTCTTACGGACACTCATTGCTGCGTAACGTGCATCATACGGCATTCTCTACTGCTATTTCAAGAACACAGCTCACGCGGGAAATTCATTCACCATCTGAACCCAAGGGAACTTCCAGCCTGTCGATTCCCTCTCTCTATCGGAAAATGGGTCATTACTTACACGGTCATTGCTTTTATCTCATAATACCTAATTATTGTATCACATGAGCCAAAGTTGTCAAGGTTGAATTTCTCCCTGCTCTAAATCTCTTATCACAACATTAACCTCTCCGCCAAGCAATATGATGTACATACTAAAATAAAGCCAGAGCATGATCAGCACAATCGTTGTAAGACTTCCATACATAGTAGAGAATCCCTTGAAAATATCCAGATATACAGAAAATATCCACGAAAGTATCATCAGACCCACCGCAGAAAATGCGGCTCCCATCAGCTGTACTCTGAACTGCACAATATGGTTTGGCAAAAACTTATAGATCATCATCGTAAATGCAAACAGTAAAACCGGAGTGATCACTCCACGGATCCGTATCATCTGATCCGCGAACCGTTCCATTACCGGATAATGTTCTGTAATAAATATATTCAGTGTATTACCGAATACCGATAATACCAGCAAAAATATAATTACGATAATGAATGCTACGGTATAAAAAGTAGCACGGATTCTCAAAATAAAATAATTACGTGTCTCTTTACACCCATATACACAGTTCAGTCCTGTCGTAAGTGCAAGTACACCTTTTCCGGCAGACCATAATGCCACGATAATGGTTAATGAGATAATTCCTGTAGATTGATTATAGACCTGATTCACAATTGATACGATCAGGCTGTCAACGGTTTTGGGAAATACCTGAAGCACCGCTGTCATAACATCTGCTTTTGTAACCGGTGTATATTGTACCAGTGTGATCAACAGCATGATGATGGGGATCAGACACAGCATGAAGAAATACGCCGTCTGTGCCGCATATGCCCCCACATGGTCTTTCCCAACGCTTCCGGATATTTCCATCGCCTTATTATATAGAAACTTTACCTTTTTCATTGTTTACTCCCAAATCATTCGTTTCTATATTCTACCCGATTTTACCTTATTTGTCTATCAAAATTATTTTTCTGCCTTTTCTTCCTCACTATTCAATAACTGTTCCCGGATAAAATGTCTGTAATATTTCCTGATAATTCTTTCCTTTTTTCGCCATCTCATTCGCCCCGTTCTGGCTCATACCTACCCCGTGGCCATATCCACCGCCTTTTATGGTGTAGACATTCTCTTTCTTTTCAATGGTAAAAAATGCACTTGGAAGCAGCGCACTGCTTTTTACTTTTTTTCCATCCTGTCTGCAGATTTCGTATCCTTCTCCGCCCAGTGCTCTGCGGATTTTGTTCTCTGTATCTACGGTTACTGCGCCTTTATCGCCGGTTGCTTTTATCTGAAGTACAACGTCTCCCGGACCTTTCTTTGTGATCTCCAGATTCTGAAGTGTTCCGATATCTGTCTTCGTATTCACACAGATCAGCTTCGACAGGACATCCGCCGATATGTCAGCCTCCCACCTGTACCAGGGAATCTGCGCTTCATAATCTCCATCCTGGTCTTTCACTTCTACGGATTGCAGGTAAGCATTTCCCGGACTGTCTGCATCTCCCCAGGCCTCCATGGTCGTCGTCTTTCCACAGGATGTAGAATAATAATATGTCGTTACGATCTGTCCCTGATACTTTACCAGCTGCCCTTTTGTCTCCTGCACCGCCTCCGATGCCGATTCCTGAGATGCCGAATTATTATATACCTGAAAATCCGTACTGTCGTTGACATGTGCCTGATATTCCGGATATGCATAATCTTCCATCTGGCGTCTCGCATAGTTTCTCGCACAAACTGCCTGCGCTTTTAACGCTTCCTTCTGATACGCTGCCGGCATTTCACTTGGTACTACTTTACAGAGATAATCTTCCACCGGAAGCTCATTTACAATCACAACCCCTTCCGAAGTCCTGTATAATTCCAAAGCTCCTGCATAAGACGGCGTCCCATATCCTCTCTGCAGATTTTTGATCGTAATCTCTGCATTATTCCTGGCTTCAATCTTGATTGTACCATTCTGAAATCTTCCATCATCTGCCGCTATCCAGACTTCCTGATTACCGGGAATTTCTTCTGTCTGTTCCACCCCTGCACTATTTTCCGGTCCTTCTGACGAAATACTGCGGATTACCAGTCCCTGATCCGAGGAAAGTATTGCTTCTTTATGTACGATTTCCTGATAACCGTCCGTCATGATCAACACGCGGATCTTATCAGAGTTTTCTATCGTCCCATCTGGTTCTGTCTGGTTTTCCCCGTCTGTATTTTGTGCGCTTGCATCCTTATTTTCTCCTATTTTAAATAATTCTTCCAGCCGGCTCTGTATGGAGATTCCTTCTTCTTTTTTATGAACATCAGAGACACTTTCTTCTATTCCGGTCTTTAGGCCTGCGATCATACATAGTAACAATAAAATCCATGTAATATATACACTATAATGTCTTTTCTTTTTCACATTTACCGCCTCTCCACAATCTTGCTTTCCTTTTTCGCACTTACTGTCTATCAACCCATTCACAGGTATTATTTGCAACATTGATCTCAACACGACCAGCCCACTCGTCTACTCTCCTGGAAGTCATTTACAGATAATCAAACATCAGACAGCATTTCCTGCATACTCCAATATCTACAGAGCTTGCCGCCCAGATTATCTTGTATACTTCGCACGTCGAAAAAAAGACAGCCGTACGAGACGACTGCCTTTTATCTTTTGTATATTCCCCAAAATGCCGGTTCCTGTATTCTGACTCCTAGCACCCAGCTAGGTGGGTATCCGCATCTGCTTTTCTGCCTTCCACTGCGAAATCGATGGCCTGACATATTACAGAGATGTAAGACTCCCGTTTAAAGTATTGTAGGTTCAAAACTACAAGAGTATCGAACATTCCAGGTTTCCACTACACTTATTATAACCCATTTACATGGATTTTACAACCCTTTACAATTGTCTGATTTTAATCAGATTCATTAGCGTTTCTTATAACTGTGGTCCTGCTGAAACTAAAGCTTTACCAGCTTCATTTCCTTCGTATTTAGCAAAGTTCTTGATGAATCTTGCAGCAAGATCTTTTGCTTTTTCATCCCACTCAGCTACATCAGCATATGTGTCACGAGGATCAAGGATTCCTGTGTCAACGCCAACGAGTTCTGTAGGTACTTCGAAGTTGAAATATGGGATTGTCTTTGTTTGAGCGTTCTTGATATCTCCGTTTAAGATAGCGTCGATGATTCCACGTGTATCTTTGATAGAGATACGTTTTCCTGTTCCGTTCCATCCTGTGTTAACCAGGTATGCTTTTGCTCCACTCTTCTCCATCTTCTTAACAAGCTCTTCTGCATATTTTGTAGGATGCAGTTCCA
>ERZ826242.622-NODE-622-length-49601-cov-12.018225_pt1 | contig 49601 bp, 49 predicted proteins | sample MGYA00519871_ERZ826242 | MGnify/ENA primary metagenome ERZ826242 (study PRJEB31778, sample SAMEA3449226) | human gut metagenome | biome: human gut; feature: human-associated habitat; material: faeces | place: United Kingdom | collected 2010/2012 ... | reverse complement strand
ATTTCTGGTCTGGATCTGCTATGCTATTATTTCGTTTTTCTCATATACAATGAACGACTATCCAAATTACAATTTAGAACGCTGCTCTAAAAATCTCCACAATCTGTTCTTTCGTAGCCTTACGTGGATTAGTAACCTGGCAAACATCTTTCATTGCGTTTTCTGCCATGATCTCGAAGTCTTCTTCCTTCACTCCTAAGCTTCTTAAATTCTGTGGGATTCCTACCTGGCTGCTTAGCTGTCTGATGGCTGCGATGGCTTTTCTTGCGGCTTCCATTGTGGAAAGTCCGTCGATGTTTTCTCCCATGGCTTTGGCGATATCTCTGAATCGGTTTGCATTTCCGATTAAGTTAAATTCTTCTACGTGTGGTAATAAGATCGCGTTGCATACACCATGTGGAAGGTTGTAAAATCCTCCTAACTGATGGGCCATTGCGTGTACATATCCTAAGGATGCGTTGTTGAATGCGATTCCTGCTAAGTACTGTCCGTATGCCATCTTGTCACGGGCTTTCATGTATGTTCCGTTGGCCACTGCTTTTGGAAGGTACTGTGTGATCATTGTGATCGCCATCTGTGCAGCTGCGTCTGTCAGTGGGTTGGCATCTGTGGATACATAAGCTTCAATTGCATGTGTTAAAGCATCCATTCCTGTTGCTGCTGTTAATGATGGTGGCATTCCTACCATTAATTTTGGATCGTTGATCGCGATCTGTGGTGTAACTCTCCAGTCTACGATTGCCATTTTTACATGGCGGCTTGTGTCTGTGATGATACAGAAACGTGTGATCTCTGATGCTGTACCTGCTGTTGTGTTGATCGCGATCATTGGACATAAAGGATTTGTGGATTTATCAACTCCTTCGTAGTCTCTGATGTTTCCACCGTTGGATGCGACTAATGCAATTGCTTTTGCACAGTCATGAGATGAACCACCACCTAATGAAATGATGGAATCGCATTCATTTTCGTTGAATACTTTTAATCCATCTTCAACGTTTGTATCTTTTGGGTTTGGCTCTGCACCGCCGAAGATTACGCTTTCAACGCCTGCATCTGTTAAAATCTTCTGAATATCTTCTGCCATTCCGCTTGTTGCAAGAAATGAATCTGTAACGATCATTGCTTTTTTGCCGCCTAAGCTTTGTAATAATGTTCCTGCTTCCTGTACGGAATCTTCTCCAAATAAGTTTCTTGTTGGTAAAAAGTAGTATGTTGTTGCCATTGTTTTTTCCATCCTTTCGTTTCTTGTTTTCTTTTGCTGTTTCATTTGATGGTCTTATCTTAACAACATATCTCCTTTCATCAAATGACCAAAACAATTTTAAATCTGGGTATCAGATGAATTTTTCTTAAGGATCTTTTCTAAACGATAGATGGCTTCTTTGATTTCTTCATCACTTGCATCTGTATAACGGAAAACCAGTGTATGCCTGTAAGATTCCTTGTCTTCTCTGCAATATTTAGACAGACACCGGATCTTAACTTTTTGTTTCTTTGCCTCTTTTACCAACTGCTTATCACTGATTCTGGTATCTACTTTTATCAGAAAATGTGTTCCGCTTTTTCCTCCATAGATTTCTGCTTTTGAGAAAATCTCTGATTGTTTTAGGGCTTTTAACAAACGGTTTCCCTGTTCCTGACAATATTTTTTCATCCTGCGCATATGCCGTTCAAAATATCCTGCATCTAAAAATTTTGCCAATGCATACTGTTCGCAGCTGCATACGGAATTAGAGTAAACACTTGCGATCTTTTTGTATTTTTCCATTAATTCTTTCGGAAGTACCATATAACTGATTCGAATGGATGGTGCAAGGCTTTTGCTGAATGAATTGATATAAATCACTCTTCCTGTCTCATCACCACATTGAATTGCAGGGGCTAATCTGGCATCATAGCGGTATTCACAGTCGTAATCGTCCTCTATAATATAACGGTCTGATTCTTCGTTTGACCATTTTAGTAACTCTTCTCTACGCTTTTTCGACATAGTAATCCCCAATGGAAAATGATGTTCTGGCGATGTATGGATGATCTTTGCATTACTTTCTTCTAAATCTCTGATCTTAATTCCTTCCTCATCCATCGCAATGCATTTCCATTTTAAAGAATAATCTTCATAAATGTGCCGGATTCTTTGATATCCTGGATTTTCCATGGCATATATCGAATCTTTTGGAAAAATCTTATATAATCTTCCGAATAAATATTCAATTCCAGCTCCGATCACGACACATTCTTCATCGACATTCATTCCTCTGCTTCGATAAAGATAATCTGCAATCGCCCTTCGAAGTTTCCTAATTCCTCGGTAATCTGCTTTTTGAATCAGTTCTGTATCGTAATCGGTTAATACTTCTCTCATAATCTTCTTCCACATGGAAACTGGGAATTTGTCACATACCAGCTTATGTGCCGTAAAATCTACCACATAATCCTTTTGCTTCTCTTCTTTTGCTTTCTTCATTCTTTTGATCGATCTTATATCATCTTCGTAAACCTTCGCAACAAAATATCCTCTTTTTTCTTCCGAAACGATAAATCCTTCTGCCAAAAGCTGCTCATAAGCATTCATAACCGTCCGTACACTGATCTGGTTATCCTTTGCCAACGCACGTTTGGAAGGAAGCTTTGAGCCTTGTGCAAGGCGGCCATTTAAGATATCTCTCTTTAAAGAACTGTAGAGAAATTCATAGAGTGTTTTATCCTTTCGATCTGCAAAATCATAGACTAACATTGATCCATACCATCCCTTCCGTTTTTATTTTTATTATAAAATGCCGGATGGATCTGTTGAAAATATTGATTTTATATGTTGGTATTCTCTTTTTTTATTTTCATGCAATCTCGCTTATTCACACTTACACGTTTCTGTATTGCCCTCAGCATTGACATACCTTAATATTCCATTTGCATATGTAATCTTATCGTCTGACACTCCCTCTGCAATCATCTTTTTCTTTCCACTTTTTATATCTACCTGAGCAATATAAAACTTCTTTTTCCAATAAATATATCCATCTGTTACAAAAAACCATTTTGTTTCCTCCGTATCATTGAACTCTTCATCATACGTTTTTTGTCTCTGTATGATTCCAAAATAGTTTTCTATATTCTCATCCGTAGAATCATAAATTAATGTATTATCAAAATTTTTAAGATCAATCTTCCTGATACATATCCCATTGCTCTCATCATTTTCCGAAAGATAGTAACAATCATTCTGATATATAAATATTTTTTGGATGATTAATTTTGAAGGAAATACATCCCTGATCAGCATTTCTTTTTTTCCACTTTTATCTGTATATATTATATTGTTATTATCATAATCTATTTCAATCGTCTTTCCATTCCATACTGCCTTTTCCTGCGTATCTTCTTTGCTGATAGATACTTCAACTTTACTATGATTTGTATTTTGGCTGCATCCTGTAGCAAATAAAGTTGATGCAATGAAGCATATCGTCATGAGTCTTATCGTCTTTTTATAAATATGAATTTTCTTTATTCTCCATTTTGAAAAAAAGATAACACATAAAACACCAAGTATCATCATTTCAGTCATAAACATAGCATTCACTGCCATAAACATTCTATGAGATATTTCTTTAAATGTACAAACCTTGACTAACTTGCTTCCAACATACTGACTGTCAAATTGAGGTGGCCATAAATATCCTGCTGCTTTTAATGATCCCAGTGGTAATGGCAGTTTATAAATCATGGAACCACTTCGAAAGATGATCGTTGTCAATACAATTCCTGCCATACTTATGATCATGCTGACTGTTTTTCTTTTAATCCATATATTTATAAGCATTGTCATAAATGCAAGAAGAACAGCTCCAATCAACCTTATGATAAATACCATGACTACGGCAGAACTGAGTGTTATATGATAGGAAAAATGTTGAAAAAACTTTAAACTCTGTATTGGATAATTTCCATGGGAAAGTCCTACGCTTCCTGCCAAATATATGATCTGAATCAGTTGAAATATTGCAGATAATGCAATTGAAATAATTCCTCCTAACATTACTTTTGCAAAAGGAGTCTGATATTTTCCTTTTTTACACGACCTTAGCATCATATCCATCTGTGTTTCATATTCATTTCCCCAAAGTGCTGTCATAAGAATGATAATACAGATGATCAAGGAAAAATCTAAATTGTCGTGTTCTAAAATACTTTGCCATCCTCTTGTCTCTAAAATATATCCACTTCCTTTTTCTCTCTCATATGTATACTGATCATAAATCACCTGAAATGCTTTATTTTTCTGTTCAGATGCTAATAATTCATTACCAGACGAGTTTATCCTTTTATATTCTTTCTCTATCTGTTTTTGTTTCGCATCTGTGATCTTTCCTTCGTATTTTTTCAGATAGGCATTATAATACTTTTCATTTTCATCGATCATATAATGAGAATCATATCCAGTTACACCAACGGATACCATTCTTACTGCCAGCAAAATCATAATAAATATCCATATTTTCTGTTTTATAAACAATTTATAACTTTCTTGCATCAACATATTTTCTACCTGAAGCTTTCCTTTCTGCTGCTAGAATGTTTATATTTGTAATAAGAAATCCAAATCAGTAACATTTCAAAAATCACCTGTATTACAATGCAAACATTGATCCTTAATTCAAAGTTACCAAACAAATCTAATTCATACAGCGATTTGAAAATATTAGAACCTTTGAATAATGAAAATGGACTGGCAATTGCAACCATTACTTTTTGTACATTATCACTGCAAATATATCCGCTGCAATATAATCCCAATACAGTCACTCCAATAAATATGATAAAAGACATCATTGTGTTTTTTGTCATATTGGATATAAGACACATCAATGTGCTTACAACAATGAGAGCCATACATTTTAGTCCCTGTATCGCCAAATATGCCTGTAGTAATGTCAAATTATATGGTGAATATTGGAATTCTTCTAATGCATATATGGGCATTTGAAATCCTTTCAGTCCGTAAGTTATATGAAATACAACATAATTCACGCATGCAATAACTATCGTACATATTATAATTGCTGCTATGACTGAAATATACTTTCCCATAACATACGTTTTTCTGCCTTTTTTTGTCGCCAGAATCATATCTTCCATTCCACATATCCGCTCCTGATAAAATAATGGCAATGCACATAAAAACAAAAAAATTATTAGAATTACATCTGAAAAATTATAATCAAACAGTTTCTGAAAGCCTGTTGTATCATAAAAATCATAGATCACTCTGTCTTGATATTTCTTTACAATATATTGATTCTTCTTAAGTTCATATCGATTATCTGCTTTTTTATAATACTTTATATTTTCTTTTGCCTGATCTACCAGTTCCCCATTTTTCTCGACATAAGAAACTAGATTTTTGATTGGCTGATAAAAATTCGTTTCGATCAGAGAATAATCGCCAAAAATATATCCCGTTCCTGCACTCTTTGTATATCCTTTTTCATAATCACCATCGTCTACTTTTTCTTTTAAGTTATTATAAAGTTTGATGATCTTATCCTGTTTTTCTTCCGTTATTTCACCGTCAAATTGTGTATGTAATTCTTTATAATACTTCCATTCTCTAGCAGATGAATGATACCGATTGACCTCACTAGAAAATGGATCATTTTGAAAGCGATACTGTGCATAAATTACGATTACATTTACGATCAGTAAAATGATCATTGGTATAATGACTGTTTTCCTTAAAATATTCTTTCGAAATTCAAATAATACAATTTTCATATTAGATCCCTGCCTGTTCTCGAAACACTGTTAAAAACACATCTTCTAACTGTGGTTTTAACATTCTGGCATTTTCCATCGGTTTCTTCTTGCTAATGATCCGCATAAGCACATTTTTATCAATTCTTTTTATATTGGATGTTAAATAATTTTTCATGAATCGTTCTGCTGTCATTTCATCTACATTGACTTGCCAGACACTTCCCTGAATATCATTGCACAATCCTTCTACAGTACCCATTCTGTTAAGTTTCCCCTCTTGTAGAATCACGACCTGATTTGCAATATATTCTATATCCGATACGATATGCGTGGAAATAAGTACCATTCTGTTTTTAGCTATATTAGAAATAATATTTCGGAATCTGATTCGCTCCCCTGGATCAAGTCCTGCGGTTGGCTCATCTAATATCAGAATTTTCGGGTCATTTAAGATTGCCTGAGCAATCCCAAGTCTTTGTCTCATTCCTCCAGATAGTTCTTTAATTTTCTTATTCATATGATCACAAAGATTTACTTCTTCCATAATTTCTGGCAAGATTTCTTTTGCTTTCTTCTTGGGAATGTCTTTGATACTGCACATATACATGAGAAATTCTTTTACCCTAAAGTTTGGATAAAACTGTGGGTACTGTGGAAGATATCCTATTTTATCCAGATATTTTGTTCCCATATCTCTTATATCGCTGCCATCTAATTTTATCTGCCCAGATGTTTGCTGCAATATTCCTGTAATGATGCTGATCAAGGTCGTTTTTCCTGCACCATTTGCTCCTAAAATGCCATAAACACCATCGCTAAATTCTATATTCAAATCTTTTAGTGCGTATTTGTTCCCGTATTTTTTACTTACATGATCTAACAATAATTTCATAATGTTCTCCAATGATTATCGCAATTTAAACTCTTCTAATTTATCTCCTTGATCCGTACTGTAAATAATTCCATATGATTTTCCGTTATTGATAGAAATCATATCACTGACATGAACAGATTTATGAAAATCATATTTCTTTTCCTTCAACATCTTTTCATTTTTGATGTCGTATTGTCTTACACGGAAACTTTTTTCATCTGTCTGACTAACTGCGATCATATATTTCCCATCTTCTGAGATCCTTGCTTTCGCACTCTCAATACCATCAAGATGGACCAGATGGTTTTTCCCTGTCTTAGTATCCACGACTGGAACTTTCCCACTTGCTGTTTTTGTGTTCGGATTTTCTCCATCATTGATCCACACATATCTCGCATCTGCATTCAAAGAAAAAGCTTCATATTTTTTCTCGATAAATGTATATATTTTTCTGTTCTTTAAATCGAAATATCCATAACAAGTATCTTCTTCACTTTCTCCTTTTGTTCCATAAAATGCTAACTTATTATTTCCTGCAAAGATAATATTTTCTGCTGTAATATCTTTCTTTGTAATCTGGTTATATTTTGTAAATTTCTTTGTTTCTTTGTTATAACACAGGATTTTCTCTCCAGTATCCCATGCAATCTTCGTACCATCTGGACTTACCGTATAACTGGTCATTAAAAGCTCTTCGTTTTTTCTTTCTTTTGCCAATTTAGTAACATCAACGGTATCTGTTTCCCTCAGCTTTTTATCAAAAAATTTTATAGACGCCTTTACAATTTCACTTTCATCTGGTGTATCTTCTACCACAGCGCCTTGTATTACTTGATTTTTCAACTCCCTGTTGGCTTCGTAAATTTGTACACAATATCCTTTATCAAGCTCTATGATAGAACCTGCACACTGTTTTTTACCTAATTTATATTTGTTCACAATTTTCTGACTGATCAGATTTTTCAAAATCAGGTCTTTTCCTTTTGTTATTAAGTGTAAAACTTCTTTTTGTTTCTTTTCTTTCACTACATTTTTTTCTTTCCCGCACCCTGCCAGTGCGATACAAATGCAGAGCATGCAAACAATTATTTTCTTCATTGATTCCTACCTCTACTTATCCTATTTACTTATTGATCAACAGTAAACTGTCTGTTTTATAAATATCCTGTATTTTATAATCTCCTCCACTCGTCATGACAATTGCATAAATTGAATTGATGCGATCATATCCTGAAAGATCTAAATTCGTAGTAACTTTGATCATTTTTCCTTTTTGGGTTTTGACTTTTATATAATCTTTTTTATCAATTTTTACAGGGCTATTGTTAATAAAAATTGTAATCTTCTCATTCACACTTGCTCCACCATACAATTTCAAAGTGATTGGAACCTTTCCATCTTTTCCATATAAAATCTGTTGATCCTTGACACTTGCTTCCATCTCAAAATTTACAGATGAATCTAAAGAATCATATTCATCACTTACATATGTGTTTTTCCAATCGTTTAAAATTTCTTCTGGTATATCACTTATTTTTACATGTTTCTTTGTTGCCTTTAATTGATTCGTTCCATTACATTTCATTTTAATTTCTAATGGAATGCTTACACCTATCTGTTGAATGTTTCCCCATATTGGATTCTTTTCTTTTGGCAATGCATCTGGATTCCATATAGTTGCCGCAATCACTCCCACTTTCTCTCCTTTTTTACCAGATACTGGATTAAATATCAGTTTAAACTCTTTTCTTTCCTTTGGTTTTAAGGTAATTTTTTGCATTGTTTGTATTTTTCCATTAGCTTCTATTTTATAATCCTGTACATTTCCATCGACAAACAATAACAATCCTATTGTTGCTGTACTTTCATTTTTGTTTCCCTGATTTTCCAGATAAAATGGTATTTCTACATCCTTTCCATCGTACTCATAGACATCTTTCTTCTCATCAAGATATCCATACGAAATCTGCCCGCTGGATTCTTTTATGGCAGCTTCGTTGTTTTCATCCTTTTTCTCAAATTTATTTTCTACAGTTGCTTTATCATTCTTATTTTTATTGTCTGTTCCACAACCTGTCAGCATGATCATTAAAATCAATAACATATACATGATTCGTTTCATACAATATACTCCTTTCAACTTAGAAATCACTTTCTTATGAATCCTATCATACAAACGATATCAAAAATGAAATGTTGTTTATTTTGTATGTTTTTGTGTTTATTTTGTATGCTTCACTAAAAAAATCCCTTTTATGGCAACAAAAAATGCCGGTATCTAACCGACATTTTCCTCATATCCTTTATTTAATTTGGAATCAATATTTGAGCAACAACTTCAGTCTCTTTTTTAGCAATTGAAAACTCTCCCTCATATTTTTTAACAATGCTTTTTACACTTCCGATACCTATTCCATGAAACTCCTGATTCTTCTTTGTTGTCTTTAATTTTTCAGGAAAATCTCTGCTATATTGATTGATGATCTTAATTACAAGAAATGCTTTCTCCTGCCTGATCGTTAGATCAATATAGGGTTCTTCTTCTCCTTTGCTTGCTTCCATTGCATTATCGATAAGATTTCCTAATATATTTGACATATCTATTTCACTTACACAACACTTCTTTGGAATTGTTGCATTTACTATAAATGTGATGCCTTTTTCCTCTGCCAATCTTTGTTTTGTATTAACAATTGCATCCACAACGGAATTCCCTGTTTTTATGTAAAACATCTTCTTTTGAATTAATTCATTTTCACAATTCAGGTATTCTTTTATGCCTTCCATATTTTCATCTTCTGCAAGTTGTCGTAATGCTATGACATGATTTTTATAATCGTGAACACTTCTTCGCCATAATTGAAATGTCTGCTCTGTTTCCTCTAATGATTTTTGAAGCATGGTATTTTTCATGTCAATCAATTCATTTTTCTGCTGCTGCTCATAACTTTCTCCTGCTTTCATAATAAAGTAAAACACCACAAGTTCAATCATTATAGAAATAATAAAAAATGTCACAAGAAACAATTCTGTTTCAGGACTTCTATTCTTTATATTTAATCCCACCATAATAAAAAGTGAAACTAATAGAAAAGCAGAGTAAATACACATAATGACGATATACTTTTTTATAAATGTTATTGATTTTCCCAATAACCTACGCAGCGTAACTACGATTAATATCAACAAGAATTTTGACAGCAAGATACACAAAACTCTTGAAAAATTTTGATGATTCAATAGATAGTTTGCATCTACGTGTAAGATCAATGCTGTAAAGTATGAAACTGCAAAATCAATTGCAGCTAAAATTACCGCATATATCAATGGAAGTACAATACATAATCCTATTTTCGCTTTATATAAAAACCGCTGAAACAAAATAATTACAAATAAAACAAATATGGAATTAACAAATGAAAATATCTCTATTTTATTTAATCCTGCGATCAATAATGCACTAAGTGCTGAACCGACAAATGCTAAATATTTTCGATCACTGAATTCTTCTTTTGTCAGGAAAATTCCACAAAAAACACAACACATGAAAATTTCAATAAAACTTGCGATATATTCTATCATCCAAAAAAATACTGTCATATCTGATTTCCCCAATAATTCATTAATGTCATTTTCACATTTTTTATTCTGGTTCTGCTTACGATCAACTGCTCGCCATTATCCAATGTAATATCATGATTCGAATATTTACCAATATATTTAGCATTTGCAACACAACCACTATGGATTTTGATAAAATGTTCATCATTTAATTCTTTGTATAATTCCTTGATTGTTTTCCGCACAAGTAATACTTCTCCATTCTTTAAATGAATTCCAACCTTTCTTGCAGTTGTTTCAAAATACATAATATCTGAATGCTTCACTCGAACTTCCGCTTCTTCTGTTTTTACAATCATATAAGAATCCTTCATTTCTTCAAGTCTTTGGTATGCTGCTTTCAAAGCCGGCATTAATTCTTTTTCTATTCTGTTTTTTCTAATATATCGAAATGGATTATATTCTATCGATTCAAACACATATTGTTCATGTGCCGAAATGAAAATTAATATGATATCTAAATTTTTCTGTCTTAATTTTCTTGCAATTTCAAGTCCTGAAATATCTGGCATATCAATATCTAGAAATAAAATATCAAAATCTTCGTTCTCATTATAAATGGAGTCTAATACTTTCTTTCCATCATTATAAGCGTAAGTTTCAATTTCAATCTTTAACTTGTTAGCTGCATTATATAATTCTTTCTGAATCATATGTAAAGATTCCTGTTCATCATCACATATTGCAATGTTTATTCTCATCCTGGCTCCCTCGTTTTTCCTTTTTGTTTGTACGAAAGATATTATATCACAAAAAATAAAGTAATAAAATTAGAAGCTTACTCCCAAACATTTTAGAACTGTTTATACTTTCTTTAGAATTGTTCATAGTTTATATATTGAATGAAGATGGGATTCTGCTATACTTAAGACATAGTTTTTCATATATATTTTTTAATCCTCTCTTTTCAGAAAAGTAACCGCCCACAAGATTTGTGAGCGGTCTTTTTATTGTATTTACTTTAATCTAAATAAATAGATTATACACTCCAGAAAATGCTACGATCGCTAATACTCCAAGTGCAATAAATGACACTGAAAATAATTCAATAAACATACGATTCTGTGGAAACTTTTCTTCTGCATCTTTCTGCTGTGATACTCCAGCCATGATCAACGCTCCGGTTGTTGATACTGGTGTAAATCCTGCAACAGTTCCTCCAATGACGATCACGGATACCAGTTCGATCGCGCTGACTCCAAGGCCTCCTGATAATCCTGCTGCCGTTGGGATCAGTGTTGGAAATACGACTCCAAGTCCTGAACTGAAGAAGGACATGATTCCTGCGACAACACCCATGACCATTGCTGCGATCGTTTTGTTCATGACTTTTTCAAGGGCTGCTACCATGATATCGATTCCGCCTGAAATTGTAATAACATTCATTAAGATTCCAACACCAAGTACCATTAAGATAACATTCCATGGAATTGCGGAAATTGCTTTTTTCTCATCGGCACATCCTAATACGATTAGAATAGATCCTACAAGGAATCCTGTAAATCCAACATTCCATGAGAAGAATAATGCTCCAACTGCAAGTACCACAAGTCCAAGAATAGATAACCACTGTTTAGGTTCAAAGCTTGGCAGCTTTTCTTTTGTTGTTGCCTCAACTTTCTCTACTTTCCATCCTTTATAGTAGATATATACTAATACTACACAGATCAGTGCTGTAAATGTCAGACAGATCATGATCGGAATTGTGTTTGCTTCTAATCCCTGTTGTTTCATTAATTCTCTTACAACCGCACTTTCTGGTGTTAATGGACTCATTCTTCCTGACATAACGCCAAGATCTCCGATGATTGCTGTCATAATCGGATTCACTCCTGCGGATACTGCAACTGGGATTGCAATGACCGGGATGATCGCTAAAGATGGAATCGCTCCTGGTCCAATCGCACAGACGATAAATCCTAAGATATACATAACAAATGGAATCAGATGTGTTTTTGTTCCAACCAGTCTTACCATTTTTCTAGCTAAAAGTTCGAGTGTTCCATTTCTCTGAATAATTGCAAATAAATATGTAATTCCTACCATCTGAATAAATAGTGAGGAACTAAGTCCTGCGATCACTGTTTTGATATCGACTTTATACACGATACTTAAGATCATAGAAAATCCGACACATAAAATTCCGACATTTGCATTTCTGGCAAATCCGATAATAATTGCCAGTAGTAAAACGATTAATGATACTAATCCTAAATTCATAAGTTTTTCCTCCCCTTATCTAAATGTGATACAAACTGGACTTCCTGTCTCAATGATATTCATTGTTGGAACCAGCCATCCTGTGTTTTCATCAAATGTAAATTCGATGATTGTATCACTGTCTTCATTTGCCACGTAACATTTTCCATTTGGTCCGAAGCAGAAAAATCTTGGTGTCTTTCCAAGACATGGGAAGAATCCTGTATTTTTCATATATCCTGTAAATGGATCGATGCGGTAAACTGCCATGCTGTCTGTATAGCGATTTGATACAATGACGTATTGTCCGCTTGGATCAATCATAACTTCACTCGCATCGGAATATCCTGTCACGGTCTCTGGTACCGTTGTCAGCTCCTGTAATGCCTTCATCTTTCCTGTTTCTTCATCAAATTGGAAGTAAAGGACTTTGTTTCCTTTCTCTTCACACATGTAAAGCCATCTGTTATTTGGATGCATGGCTGCATGTCTTGGCTCATCCCATGTTCTTGATAAAAACTTATCTGTCTCTGTAAATTCCCCTGTCTCATGGTTGTATTTTAGTACTCTCATCTGTCCAAATCCATTGACACGTCCTTGTGCACATGCAAACAGATAATTCTTTTTCTGATCCCACAGACACTGATGGATCGTGGATACTTTTCCCTCTTCTTTTCCTTCGTAAGTAAAAGTTGCAACGACATCTCCTAAACTTCCATCTTTATTTCGTTTGATTGTATAGAGTGTTCCACCTTGAAGTGTTGCAACGATCACATGTTGATTTTCGGCATCAACTGTCACATCGACTGGGTTTTTACCTCCGATATCAATCGTATTGATGTGTTCTAATGTTCCATCTTCCAAAATTTTGTAAGAAGATACCAGTGTGAAATCTCCATGAACGCTGTAAAGATATTCTTTTGTGTTATCAAAACACTGGAAACTTGGATTCTCCTCTGTCTTTAAACACTGAATCTCTGTCCATCTTCCATCTGCTTCTGATACTTCATAAACCTTTAATCCTTCCCCTCTGGCGTTTCTTTCTTTTGTTGTTCTGCATCCTACATACACATATCCCATAATTTTAACTCCTTTTTCTTTTTTGGCTTTTTTCATCCGTTTCATTTCCTATGAATCCATTATAGTTCATTTTACATGTCAATAAAAAATTCATATTTGGACTATCTAAGTCATTCCGAAATGGAATATATATTTTTCGCAATAATTATCGGATATTGTATACAATATTGATATTTCTTCGATTTTCTATCAATCTACAAATAAAAAAAGAACCAACATTTTTAACGTGCTGATCCTTCTTTTGTTATTTTTCTTCCTGATAGAATTTCTCTACAAAATCAATAAAATCTACGATTGTCTGCGACTGATAGCATTTGTCAGAAAGCATCATCCAGACCTCTCTCTTGACAGGCTCTCCCTGCAGATCGTATGCCGGAATTAATTGGACTTTCTCTTCATTGATCTTCCAGTCGTTTCCGAATAAAAATGCAACTCCAAGGTCCTTTTCTACCATCTCGATGGCAATATCAATAAACGGAACATACTGCGATTCATGCGCTCTTGTTCCAAACTGGTTCTTCCACCACTGGTCTACAATCATCTCCACCATTGGATTTAGGAAAGATTTGATAAGTGGCATATCTTCGATCTCATCAATACTTACACCTTGTGGTGCTGCTATATATAAGTCTTCTGTAAATAGATGGATCTTCTTCCCAAGATAAGGATAGTCCCCGCAAACAATCCCAATATCTATTGTTCCATCCATCAAATGTCTTACGATGACATCACTAGAATTCGCTACAGTTTTAATTTGAAGTGCATTTAGGGCATCTGTATAGCCTTTTAAGAGAGATGGCATATGTAATTTGGCAAAGGAATTCGGCACTCCAATGCGAAGGAGCTCTTTTGCCACATATTTATGTGCAAAATGGTCTTTGATCTCTTTCATAAAATCTTGTATGATATAAGATTTCTGTACAAGATAACGGCCTTCTTCCGTAAAAATGACACCTCGGTTGCTTCTCTTTACAATCTCAATCTGCCATTCTTCCTCCATTGCCTTGATACGTTTTGTCACAGATGGCTGGGTCATGTATAGAAGCTCTGCTGTCTGCGTGATGCTGCGCTTCTCATAGAGAACCTCTAAAATTTTCCAATCTGAATCTCTCATGTTATCCCTTCTTCTAATGCTCTCAAACTTCTATTACTGTTCCAGTTTCAATTCTTTCTCGATATAATCGATAAATTGTTCCAGTGCGGCACTTCTTCTCTTGTTCTTTGAATATAAAAACCATGTGTTTCTCATGACCGGACTTCCATCCTGATAAGTCAGTGGTGTCAGGCACAGATTGTATTCGTTCTTAAAGTTATAAGGCAGAAAACAACATGCATATCCCAAACCACTATCGATCATCTGCCAGGCAAAATCAATGTATCCCGCAAATATACCTGATTTGCCTTTTTCTTTGAATCGTTCATCCCACCAGCCCTGTAAGATCTCTGACGTTCTGTCATTGGTCTTATACTGAATTCTGTGATAGTTTGGAAGTTCATTGATATCCATCGGTTCTTTTGTTACCAGATATCCCTGATTCTGGGCGATCAGTACTTTGTGTACCGGCCCTTCATAGTCTCCTCTGATAAATCCCACATCAATCGAACCTTCTAACATCTTGCGAAACAGCACATCACTTTGTTCATTGACGATCTCAAAGCTGGTGTTTGGACAGACTTCAGAATAACTGGAAAGCACGTCAGCAAGAGAATACTTGCTGTATGTATAAGACGCCCCGATGATGATCTTATTTTCTTCCGTGTCTTTCATTTCTTCAATGTGTTCTTTTGTTTCCTTTAAAAATTCCAGGTAATATCCTGCCTGTTTGGCAAGATATGTACCTTCCTTTGTAAAAACCAAACCTTTGGGTGTTCGATCAACGATCGTCACATCAAATTCTTTTTCCATCTGCTGCAGTCGTTTGGTCAGGGATGGCTGCGTCATATACAGCATATTTGCAACCTTCGTAATATTTGGCTTCTTATAAAGCGCATATAAAATTTCCCAATCAGAATCTTTCATGAAATCACCCTTTTCTTATGTTGTGTATTATTTTGTTTCTTCTTTTTCGAGCTGTTCTTTTAAGTAAGAAAGCTGTCCTCCACTTAAAACTACTTCTACTTCATTATCGCTCAAATCAAGTGTAACTTCAAATGAAAAATCTTTTGTTTTATCTTTAACTGTAACTTTTCTTGTTGGAATCTGGTCTAACAGGTTTTCAAATTCGATCTCATCTTCCTGATCGATTCTGTCATAGTCTGTTGGATCAGCAAATAACATTGGAATGATTCCATGATTTACAAGGTTTCCTTTATGGATACGTGCAATACTCTTTGCGATTACTGCTTTGACTCCAAGATACATTGGGTTGATCGCTGCATGTTCTCTTGAAGATCCCTGTCCATAGTTTTCTCCACCGATGATCACGCTTCTTCCCATTTCCTTGGCTCTTGCTGCAAAGTCTGGGGCATATCTGTGATAGCAGTACTGAGACATTAATGGAATATTAGATCTCATACTTGAGAATTCTGCACTCGCTGGTGTGATATCGTCTGTAGAAATATTGTCTCCACCTTTTAAGCTGACTGGTACACAGAAATTCTGCTGTGGTTTTTCAGGGATTGGCAGGAATTTGATATTTGGTCTTTTGACGATCTCTACTTCTTTTGCTTCTTCTAATGGTAATGGTTTGATGATCATACTGTCATCGATCAGATATTCTTCTGGTTCATGAACTTTAGCAAGTTCTTTGACATCTTCTCCCATCACATCTTCCGCTGTTGCAAATGTTCCCATGATTGCTGTTGCTGCTGCACTTTCTGGACTTACCAGATAGATATCTGCAGTTGGATTTCCTGCACGTCCCTTAAAGTTACGGTTTGATGTACGAACTGCAACTCCATTTGTAGGTGGTGTCTGTCCGATCGCACAGCAAGGTCCACAAGAGATTTCTAACATACGAACACCGGCCTGAAGCATGATATCGATGTACCCATCTCTTAATAATTCTCTGTAAGTCTGTTTAGATGCGATTCCGCATGTACAGCTGACATCATCATTGACATGACGTCCTTTAAATACCATGGCTGCTTTTGCAATATCAGAATAACTTGCATTTGTACAGCTTCCGATAAATACCTGCTGCACTTTGCGTTTTTCCACTTCTTTTAATGGTTTTACATTATCTGGCTGATGAGGACAAGACATCATTGGAACTAATTCGCTTAAGTTAATCTCGATCACTTCATCATATTCTGCATCTTCATCTGGAAGAAGTTCTACATAATCTTCTTCTCTTCCCTGTGCTTTTAAGAATCTGTGAACCTGTTCATCTGCAGGGAAGATGGATGTTGTAGCACCAAGTTCTGCTCCCATGTTAGAGATGGTTGCTCTTGCTGGGATCTCAAGGTCTTTCACTGCTGGTCCTGTATATTCATATACATTTCCAAGCCCACCTTTGATAGATACACGGCGGAGCATTTCAAGAATGACTTCTTTTGTGTTGCATCCAGGTTTTAATTCTCCTGTTAATCTTACGTTGACGATGCGAGGCATCTTAAGTCTCATTGGAACTCCTGTCATTGCTGTTGCAACGTCCATTCCTCCAACACCGATACATAACATACCAATGGAACCACCGTGTGGTGTATGGCTGTCACCACCCATGCTGATCTTTCCTGGTTTTCCAAATCTTGATACATGAACTGTATGGCAGATTCCATTTCCTGGACGAGATACATGAACTCCAAATTTCTTTGCTGCTGACTGCAGATAAATGTGGTCATCTGGTGTCATGTTGTTTACATACAGTAAGTTGTGGTCTAAGTAACTTACACTGCATTCTGTACGAATACGATCCAGTCCGATCGCTTCAAATGCAAGATAAGTCATAACCGCATTGATATCATGGGTAAGTGTCTGATCAACTTTGATAAACACTTCTTCTCCAGGAACCATGCTTCCTTTCACAAAATGTGATTCTAAAATTTTCTTAGTTAATGATTTTCCCATAGGGTGAACCTCCCGACAAAAATTCTCGTTTTCTTTGATAGTTTTATTATAAGTAGTACGGGTGGCTATCGTAAAATTGCTTCTATCCATGATACCATTCCTAAAAAGAATGGCAGAAAAATAAAAACAGCTGTCTACCTAGTTTAAACTTGGCAAATAGCTGTTCTCATTTTATTTTTCTGTATATGCTAAAAATTATATTATTCTACACAGGATATGCTTCTTCATTTCCTTCTGTTACGTCAATCTTCTTCTCCTGTGCATCACGATACTTAAAATACTCCGTAGCAACCTGAGGGAATAAAGCATAACTTAATACATCTTCGTCCTGTTCTTTATAAGCTTCCACTTCTTTTTCAAATCCAGGAAGTTCGTCTTCGATCATGTCGGCGTAGCGGCATGTGATTGGTTGTTTGTCTCCGATGCATTTTTTCTGTACTTCAGGATTGAATGGTTTGGCTGTTACTCCGTATTTACCTTCGAGGATTTCTTTTGTCTCTTTTGTTACCATCTTGTAACGTTCTCCGGTAACGACATTAAATACAGCCTGTGTTCCAACGATCTGGGAGGATGGTGTAACCAGTGGGCATTCTCCGAGGTCTTTTCTTACTTTTGGTACTTCTTCTAATACTTCGTAATATTTGTCGGCGGCATGCTGGCTTTCTAACTGGGATGTTAGGTTTGAAAGCATTCCTCCTGGTACCTGGTAAAGTAATGTTTTGATGTTTACTCCTAAGTTCTTTGGATTTAATAATCCAGAATCTAAAGCTTCGTCTCTGATCGGACGGAAATAATCTGCGATCTCGGCTAATAATTTCTGGTCTAATCCTGTGTCATATGGTGTATTTTTGAATGTTTCTACCATGACTTCGGTTGCTGGCTGTGATGTTCCCATAGAGAATGGGGAGATAGCTGTATCGATCACGTCAACGCCTGCTTCTACAGCTTTCATGTAAGTCATGGATGCCACACCAGATGTATAGTGTGTATGTAACTGGATTGGGATATCAACAGTTGCTTTCAGTTCTTTTACTAATTCTTCTGCTTTGTATGGTAATAATAAACCTGCCATATCTTTGATACAGATAGAGTTTGCTCCCATATCTTCGATTCGTTTTGCAAGGTCTTTCCAGTAATCTAAGGTATAAGCATCTCCTAATGTGTATGCCATCGCAACCTGTGCATGTCCTTTTTCTTTATTTGCTGCATCAACGGCTGTCTGTAAGTTTCGAAGGTCATTCATACAGTCAAAGATACGAATGATGTCGATTCCATTTGCAATGGATTTCTGTACAAAGTATTCTACGACATCGTCTGCATATGGACGGTATCCTAAGATATTCTGTCCTCTGAATAACATCTGTAATTTTGTGTTTTTAAATCCATCTCTGAATTTTCTTAATCGATCCCATGGATCTTCTTTTAAAAATCGAAGAGAGGCATCAAATGTTGCTCCACCCCAGCATTCTACGGAATGGTATCCAACCTGATCCATTTTATCGATGATCGGTAACATCTGCTCTGTCGTCATTCTTGTGGCGATCAGGGACTGATGCGCATCTCTTAAAATTGTTTCTGTAATTTTAATTGGTTTTGCCATAATATTTTCCTCCTTACACACCAAAGATCGCCATAAATGTACCTGCTGCAACCGCTGTTCCAATAACTCCGGCTACGTTTGGTCCCATTGCATGCATTAATAAGAAATTGGTTGGATCTGCTTCTGCTCCGACTTTTTGTGATACTCTGGCTGCCATTGGTACTGCGGATACTCCTGCAGAACCGATCAGTGGGTTGATCTTTCCACCAGATAGTTTGCACATTAATTTTCCAAATAAGACTCCTCCAGCAGTTCCTACTGCAAATGCAACAAGTCCTAATACTACGATCTTAAGTGTTGCAATATTTAAGAAATTTTCTGCACTTGTAGATGCTCCAACGGATGTTCCAAGTAAGATAACAACAATATACATCAATGCATTGGATGCTGTATCTGACAACTGTTTGACTACTCCACTTTCACGGAATAAGTTTCCAAGCATTAACATACCAACTAATGGAGCTGTTGTTGGAAGGATCAGGCAAACAACGATCGTGATAATGATTGGGAACAGGATTTTTTCTGTCTTTGATACTGGACGTAACTGTTCCATTTTGATCTTTCGTTCTTCTTCTGTTGTTAATAATTTCATAATTGGCGGCTGAATGATCGGTACCAGTGACATATAAGAATATGCCGCTACCGCAATCGGTCCCATAAGCCCTGTCTGATGTAATTTTCCGGCAAGGAAGATAGATGTTGGTCCGTCTGCTCCACCGATAATTGAAATTGCTGCTGCCGCTTTTCCATTAAATCCTAAGAAAATAGCTAAGAAATATGCACTGTAAATTCCTAGCTGTGCTGCTGCACCTAAAAGGAAGCTCTTAGGATTGGCGATCAGTGGTCCAAAATCTGTCATTGCTCCAACACCAAGGAAGATCAGGGATGGAAGAATGCTCCATTCATCTAAAATATAAAAGTAATGTAATAATCCACCTACACCGTTGGATGTACTTGCTGGATCTGCCATGATATCTGGATAAATATTGACAAGTAACATTCCAAATGCGATTGGTACTAATAACAATGGTTCAAATCCATGTCGGATCGCAAGATATAAAAATAACAGTGCCACTAAGATCATGACATAGTTTCCCCATGTCAGATTAAAAAATGCCGTAGAGTGGATCAGATTCGATAATGTATTTGTTATATTAGCCATCAAATCCCTCCATTCTAATTCATTGTAGCTAAGACAGCTCCATTTTCAACTTCATTTCCCTGAGAAACTGCAATACTAGCGATTGTTCCATCCTGAGGTGCAACCACTGGAATTTCCATTTTCATGGATTCTAAGATGATAACAGTATCTCCAGCTTTCACTGTCTGTCCCTGTGATGCTTCTACTGCGATAACTTTACCTGGTACAGAAGATTTGATCTCAACACTTCCTGCATTTCCTGCTGGCTGTGGTGCTGCCTGCTGTGTTTTTACTGGCTGTGGTGCAGGTGCTGCGCTTTGTTGTACTGGTGCTGCTCCATTTCCTGCTGTTTCTTCAACTGTAACGTCATATACATTTCCATTCACTGTAATTCTATAACTTTTCATTGTATCTCCTCCAAATCTACCATTGATTTCTGTGTACTTTTTTAATTGAACGGACAATATACTGTCCCGGATCTCCGCCTTCTGAAGCGGCGATCGCTGCCGTGATCACTGCGATTAATTCCAGATCATCGACTAGATTCGTTTTTTCTTCTACTGGTACTGTTTCCTGTACTTTTTCTTCTTTTACCGGCTCTGATGTTTTCTTTTTTGTAAGTTTATCTTCAATTACTGAAATAAAACGAAACAGATAAATGAGAAAACTTAATGAGACTAGTACAAAAAATACAATAGAAACACCCATGATCGTGTTACTTACTGCTGCACCCATATGTTTCCTCCTTCTTTAAAATGCATTATGTTTTTTTGGTATCTGCATTTCTCTTTTCGTATATAACATTTCAAAAGCACCGATCACATATTTTCTTGTATCCTGTGGATCGATCACTGTATCAACATATCCACGTCTTGCTGCGCTGTCTACATCTGACTGTAATTTTTCATATTCCTGTGCTTTTTCTTTTAATACATCTGCATCTGCCCCTGGATTCATGATCTTGGCTGCCATATCTGCTTCCATCATTCCGATCTTGGCATCTTCCCATGCATATACAAGATCTGCTCCAACTGCTTTACTATTCATGGATACATAAGCACTTCCAAAGGCTTTCTTTGTGATCACATTTACTTTTGGAACACTTGCCTGTACAAACGCACCTGTCATTGTTCCAACCGCCTGTGCCAGTTCTTTTTCCTGTTCAAGATCTGCAGCATATCCTGTCACATCCGTAAAAGTTAAAATTCCAACACCAAATGCATCGCATAATTTTACAAAAGATGCAGCTTTTTTTGCTCCCTGTGCGCTGATCTTTTCTTCTTTATTTGCAACACATCCAACAGTTTCTCCATCCAAACGGATAAATCCGATTGCCATGTCAGTTCCATAATCACTCTTTAGTTCTATAAACTCATTCTCATCTGCAACTTGTGTAAGAATTTCTACAGCATCTGCTGTTTGAACATTTCCACAAAGACGATTTAAGTCATCCAGACAATCTTTGATCTTACTCTGATCTTTGTAATTTGATGGGAATAGTCCTGTTAACTTCTTAATCTGAGCAAAAACTTCTGCTTCATTTCCAACAAAATCAACGATTCCGGCTTCTTTGCTCTGGAATGCAGCGCTTGCACTGTTTAATACTTCTTTTCTGTTTCCAGTGATTGCGTTTGGGGCATTTATAAACAGCTGTCCACTTTCTTCCATCAATGTAAAATCTGTCAGTGTTGGAAAGACTGCAAGACCTCCTCCACAGTTTCCAAAGATTGCACTGATCTGTAAGATCACTCCGGATGCCTGTGCCTGTTTCTTGTAAATCTCTCCAAATGCATGAAGTGCATCGGTTGATTCCTGCAGGCGGATTCCTGCGCAATCGATCATACCGATCACTGCAACACCTGTTTTCATTGCCAGATCATATAAGTTTGCGATTTTTCTGGCATGCATTTCTCCAATGGAACCACCAAGTACGGATGCATCCTGACTGTATACATAAACTGGACATCCATCGATCAAGCCATAACCTGTTACAACACCATCAGATGGAGTCTTGATCTCTTCCAATTGAAAATCTGTGCTTCTGGCTGTCACTGCCTGTCCGATTTCTACAAAACTGCCTTCATCCAGTAATGTATAAATTCTCTCAACTGCTTTTCCTTTTGATTTATTTTCCATAAAAAGCCTCCTTTTCTTATCCTTTCGTATCTTCTTTTTTCCACGGTAATCTGACTGGTTCAAATAATTTCTTTAGTTCTTTGACCATTGTATTTTTATTTGAATCTTCCACGAGAACATCACTCTTTCCCGGAATACTTCCAAATGTGGTGATCTTATGGATTCCCATATCATTTGCAAGATATCTGGTCATGCGTTCTCTTGTTATCTCTTTCTCATAAATTTTTATGTAAGAATATCCCGGATAATGACTGGATTCATAAGAAATCATTTTATATTCATCCGGCCGTATCTTTGTCTTTAAGCGTTCATAGATTCCTCCGATCTTCTCTGTCTGATCGATCATCATAAAATAGACAACCTCTTCCCCTTCTGGAAGATTTCTTCTTACATAATTGCGGTGTGGTGATCTTCTCATCTGTTTATAGATCTGGGTTTCTGCTTCATTTTCCAGATGATGATAATAAATGATCAATACATCTTCCACAACGACATTGATAAAAAAGTTTACATCTTCTTTTCTTAAGATGTCCATGATCTTTTCTGCCTGCTTGTACGACATCGGATATGTTTTTAAATAACGATTTTCGTTAAGATCATACAGTACCGCACCGTCCATTGCTACGATCGGTAGTTTCAAATGAATATCTGACAGCGATTCCATAACAGATGCCGGTGTCTTGATCGTTGCAACTGTAAAATTAGCTCCGGTATCAATGATCCTGTTTAATTCTACTTTGCTGTAATCAGTCAACGGCTCCCTGCCTGTCAACAAGACATCTTCAATTCCTGAAACATACAAAACATCTGTATTTTTCCCTCTTGGCAAGTGAACTGTATTGACGATCAATGCAAGAAATACACCGATCAGTGTATCAACAACCCTGTTTAATACAAAAATAAACGGGTGTGCATCTTCAATATGCATCACTACGATACTTAAAAATACAACACAGGAAAAATAAGAATTATTTTTGCAATTCAGTACAACCGTTGAATAGATAACAACTCCGGTAAATACTGAGATCAGCATGTAATTCAAAAATGTTCCAATGATCTGTCCATCCAGTACATAAATCTGGATCATGATCACAAGAAATCCCCAAAATGCTCCAATAAATGTTCCAATGCTTCGCTTTTTTGCCATTTTAAAGCTGCTTGAACGGTACGGCTGCATGCACTGAAGTACCGCAAGCGCTGAATAAAACGGAATTCCCTGACATCCTCTCAGGAAATATACAATAAAACAAAGACAGACCGCACAGACAGAACGTATGATCCTCTGCCCGACATGCGGCAGTTTAAAATCGTTTTTCATATCCTTCATACCTCAAAATACTTTTCTCATTAATTGATCTGTTACTTTTCTATCTTTCCTCTTTTATTATATCTGGAAATTTCTTCGAATGATAATCGCGGAAATCTATAGTGACATTCCAAAAAAGAATCATCCGATTCCAGCATATAAAATCACAGCTGTCAAAATTTCATTTTTCGAAGCTGCGAAAAACTCCATTCCACTCAGCAGGCTAAAGCCCATAATAGAAAAAAAGAGCCTGCATGTCTCTATAACATACAGACCCTTTTGCCATACTTTATTTAATATTTAATCTGATTCTTAGAATAATCCTTCTTCATTAAAGTAATCAATTCTCATTGCATGACGCACATCTTTCATCGTTTCCTGTGCTTTTGCTCTTGCAACTTTCGTTCCTTCCTGAAGGATCTCTGCAACCTCTGGAAGTTTTGCTTCCCACATCTTTCTTCTCTCACGGATTGGTTCTAATTCTGCCTGAAGTACTTTATTTAAGAACTTCTTCACTTTGACATCTCCAAGTCCTCCACGCTGGTAGTGGGCTTTTAACTCATCTAAGCTGCTGTATTCTGGCCAGAATTCTTCAAAGTATTCTGGTTTGCAGAATGCATCTAAGTAGATAAATACTGGATTGCCTTCTACCTTTCCTGGATCTTCGACTCTTAAGTGGTTCGGATCTGTGAACATAGACATTACTTTCTTCTTGATGTCCTGTGGTTCATCAGATAAATAAATACAGTTTCCAAGAGATTTACTCATCTTCGCTTTTCCATCAATTCCTGGCAGTCTTAAACATGCCTGATTGTCTGGAAGTACGATCTGTGGATCTGTTAATGTCTCTCCATATACAGAGTTAAACTTGTGTACGATCTCTTTGCACTGTTCTACCATAGGCATCTGATCTTCACCTGCTGGTACAACGGTTGCTCTAAATGCAGTGATATCTGCAGCCTGGCTGATTGGATATGTGAAGAATCCAACCGGGATGCTTGCTTCAAAGTTCTTCTGTTTGATCTCTGTCTTAACCGTTGGGTTTCTCTGTACACGTGCAACTGTTACTAAATTCATATAGTAGAAAGACAGTTCTGTAAGTTCTGGCACCATGGACTGGATAAAGATATTGACTTTCTCTGGATCTAGTCCGCATGCAAGATAATCAAGTGCTACCTGCATAATATTCTGTCTTACTTTCTCTGGATGTTCTGCGTTATCTGTTAATGCCTGAGCATCGGCGATCATAATATAGATTTCATCAAATTTGCCGGAATTCTGCAGTCTCACACGTTCTTTTAAAGACCCTACATAATGTCCAACGTGCAGTCGTCCGGTTGGTCTGTCTCCTGTTAATATTACCTGTTTCATTGGTTTTCTCCTTTTCCGATTTCTGTATAGATTTTGTATATTTCCTACTTATATCTATACTCTTGTTTTCTATTCTAAAATTAAATGCTCAAAGTGTCAATATTTCTTAGAAAAGATTCTTGGTGTGTCCGTATCACAAAGACATTTATTTTTGTAAAAAAGACATTTTGTATTGACTTAGGAAACAAAAGCAAATATAATAGACAAGATTGATTCTTTATTTTCAAGAAAATACGACAAAAAACTACTTGAAAATAGAAAAATAATGAAAGAAGGAATTTTTAAAATGAAAAATCTATTACAAAAATGGAATAGCTTAAGTCTGATCGTAAGAATCTTAATCGGTCTGATCATCGGTGCTATTCTTGGTGTAGCTGCTCCAAAAGCAACAGGGCTTGCTCTGCTTGGAGATTTATTTGTTGGTGCTCTTCGTGCCGTAGCCCCAATCCTTGTATTTGTACTTGTCATTGCTTCTTTAGCAAATTCTAAGAGCAACGGTGCAAAAAATATGCGTATCGTCATCATCCTTTATATGTTAACAACATTTATTGGTGCTGTTGTCGCAGTATGTGGAAGTTTTCTCTTCCCGATCACATTACGTCTTGGAAAAGCCGCTACATCTGAAGCCGCTCCTCCAACAGGTGTGTTAGAAGTATTAAAGAACTTATTAATGAATATCGTATCAAACCCTGTTGATTCCCTTGTAAATGCAAACTACATCGGTATCCTTGCATGGGCTGTTATTTTGGGGCTTGCATTAAAAGCTGCAACTCCTGGAACTAAAAAAGCTCTTCATGATATCTCTGCTGCAGTTACAAAAGCTGTACACTGGATCATCAACTGTGCTCCATTTGGTATTCTTGGACTTGTATATAACACTGTATCTACAAACGGTTTAAGCATCTTTACTGATTATGGTAAACTGCTTGCCCTATTAGTTGGATGTATGTTATTTACTGTATTTGTAACAAACCCAATCATCGTATTTAGTATGCTTCGCAGAAACCCATATCCATTGATCTTAAAATGTTTAAAAGAAAGTGGTTTAACAGCATTCTTTACAAGAAGTTCTGCTGCAAACATTCCGATGAACATGGCTCTTTGTGAGAAACTTGGATTAAATGAAGATAACTATTCTGTATCTATCCCTCTTGGTTCTACGATCAACATGGATGGTGCTGCGATCACGATCACAGTTATGACTCTTGCAGCTGCTCATACAATGGGTATCTCTGTTGATATTCCTACAGCAATCATCTTAAGTGTCTTAGCTGCTGTTTCTGCATGTGGTGCTTCTGGTGTTGCTGGTGGATCCCTGCTGTTGATCCCTCTTGCATGTTCTTTATTTGGTATCTCAAATGATGTTGCCATGCAGGTTGTTGGTGTTGGATTCATCATCGGAGTTGTACAGGATTCTGTTGAAACTTGCTTAAACTCTTCTTCTGATGTATTACTTACAGCTACTGCTGAGTTATATCAGAGAAGAAAAGCTGGGGAAGATATTGTATTGATCCCTAATAAATAAGCTTTGTAAAAATATATAAAAATAGGTTGTTCTCCTTAGACAAGCTTATGTGGTCCAAGGAAAACAACCTATTTTTTATTTCTTCATTCCCCAGAATACTGCATTCATGATGATCACAAACAGCAATAACTCCATTTTTATACTTAAATTTTATATAATTTAATAATATTCTTCTACATATTTACTAGCAGTTTCCTTATCTAAAGAAAATTCTTCCATGATATTTTTTATTGTATCTTCTTTTGATGCATTTACCCTTTTAGAAATTCTAATTGCACCTTCTATTCTTCCTCTTTCTTCTAATTCTTCTAATGCTTTGCACATATTAAACTCAACTCCTTCTTGCTCCAATCTCAATGAATCATCAATCAATTTCTGTGTTTCAGTAATCAAACCAATTACCATTCCAAGTTCTGGCGATATTGTTTTTTCTTTATAGATATTATTAATCTTATCATATTCTCTATTATAAATAAACCTACTGATATCAAATATTGTCTTGACATCCTCATTTTGAAACTTTAATAATTCACTTTTCCTTAACTCAATCAAATTAAATTTATAATCCGAAATCAATGACTCAAATTCCTCTGGAATATCCAACATATCAATCAAAGAACGAGGGCCATCCCATTCATCCTCCCCATAATATATACAAATCGTAACAATCGGATGCAACCGATCTGTCTTTTGAAATTTTGATAAGAATTCATGTTTTGTCTTGTAATTCTTATATTTTTTATTCTTAGCTTCCAGTTCCTTATATTCCTTCAAATAACTGAAAGCATCTCCTATCATATGCCTTAACGGCATCGCGTAATGTATCTTAGATTGATTTTCAAGTCCCAAAATCACATAATCAACACCATTTGCAGATTTTTTTACAACATCAAAGACCTTACCTAGTGTTTCTGCATGTCCATTAAATTTTATTAATGATGAAATATCGGTATCCGCTTCTGTCAAATCTTCCGATTTAATTATCTGTTCTCCCTGAAACAAATACGCATTAAATATGTCCGCAAAACGTTCATTATTCTTCCAAAAATTTTTTAGGATTATATCTGGTTTCACATTATTCTGAGTGCTCATGTAATATACCTCTCCTTTAGCCGATGTGCACTGATAATTACTTATCAGTATTCATAGAAATGTTATTTTGAAAAGACTTTTCTGTAAAAATTTGTATTTACATATTATTCTATTTCTAATTCATTGTCAATATAATTTTTAACAATTCTTGCAATTAATTGATACTATCTTCAAATATTTATAAAAACAAAAATAGAGATTGGAGTACAAAATACCATCAATGGCATTCATTTTTCATACTTCAATCTCTATTTCTATTTTTATGAATATTCAATACACTTCTGTATTACAATCTAATTTTTCTCATCCATCAATCCAAACTGTATTGTCACACAAGTAGCAATGATCAATCCAAACATATAAAATGAATATTTTAACACATTAAGTGGTGACACATCTGCGAGTGCCGTGATCATTAACATACCTCCATCATGTGGCATCAATGAGATAAATGCACAGGCAAAAATATCTACCAGACTGGCAAGTCTCTTTGGTGCAATCTTGTATTTTTCACCGATTTCTTTTGCGATCGGACAAGTAACAATAATAGCGATCGTGTTATTTACCATTGCCGCAGAAAGAATTCCTGACATCAGCCCGATTCCATATTCTGCACCGCGTCTGCTCTTGATCTTGTCACTGATCGCTCCTACCAGCCATTCAACTCCGCCATATTCGCGAACAATACCAATGATTCCAGATACCAAGATCGCAACCATACTGATACTAAACATATCACTCATACCATTTCCAATTGCCTAAATCCAGTCAAAGAATCCGCAGCTTCCAACGCAAAGTCCGATAATACCTGCAGAAAGGATTCCTACAAAAAGTACAACTGCAACGTTAATCCCCATCAATGCTGCTCCAAGAACGATAAGATATGGAAGAACTTCAATGATATTGTAACTTCCTGCCTTGATTGTTCCACTTCCAGTACCTCCGATCACTGCTGCACCAACGATCGCAACATTTAAGTGTGCTCCCTGTGCCGCATTGATCGCGATTGGTGCCATTGCTGCAATGGTTCCCATAGATGTTCCAATTGATGTTGCCATTATCATTTGTACACATATTGTTCTGGTCGTTACTACTAAAAGAATACATTTCTGTATCTTTTTCCTTTTGTTCATATGCTTTAGCTACAAATTTTTTTTTAGCTTCTTTTATTTCATCCTGTATTCCTGTTTTATATATAAAAGTAATCTTATATGGATCTTTATTACCATTTTCATCAAAACCACCTACAATGGCTTTTTCAACTATACTTTCAAAAACAACTCTATCAAATTCTTCCAGAATCGGATTGTTCATTATATTCTTTCTAAATTCACTAATTCTGTTAGAAATATTATCTTTTTCATCTAATTGTTTCTTAAGATATTTTAACTCATTCTTTTTATTTAATAAAGTAGTTTTTAATAATCTTTCATTTTCTTCATAAATATCTTGGGGTATTGTTCCATTCAAATATTCATTTAATAATTTATTTCTTCGCACCTTAATCTTTTGAATTGATTCATCTGTCTGTTTAATTGCCTCTTCTATTTTTTCTTTTTTTAAAATTGTTTTTATTTTTGCTAATAAATCTTCTAAGACATCTTGCTTATTATCACATAACCTATTATAAGATTCTACAAAAGCTTCTTCTAAAACACTTTCAGAAATTGCTTTTGCATTTGGACAATATTTCACTCCCTTCCTACATGGTTCTGAACAATACCATACTGCTTTAGAATATTTTGAATTACTGTGCCATTGCTTTCTTACTAAATTTTTTCCGCAATAACCACATTTTAGCATGGAACTAAATGCATATCTTCTATTTGATTACAACTTGATCTGTTCCATTAGCAAGTTTCTTTGTACTTTTAGCCTTACGTAATTTCTGTGCTTTATCAAAAATTTCTTTTGAAACAATCGGTTCATGATGGTCTATTACATAATATTTATCTTCCTCTCCATTATTATGTATTCTTCGTTTTGAAATAGGATCAATCGTAAAAGTCTTCCCTTGCAACATGTCCCCTTTATATTTCTCATTTTTTATAATACCTAGAACGGTTGGTGCTGACCATTCAACATTGTTTATCGTAAAAATTCCTTTTTTATTTAGTTCATTAGCGATCACTCTTCCTCCTGCCCCTTCTAAATATCTATTGAAAATATACCTTACCGCTGTTGCTTCTTCTTCTACAATTTTTAGTTGCCTTGTTTCTTTATCAACCTCATATCCAAAACAACGATGGGATCCTACCATTTCACCTCTTTTCATTTTCATCTTAAGTCCTTTTTTCACATATGCAGAAGTATTTTCTACTTCTTGTTGTGCTACAGAACTTAAAATTGTTGTCAAAAATTCGCCGTCTTTTAACGTATTAATTTTTTCAACTTCAAAATAAACTGCCACGTTCATTTCTTTTAACATTCTGACATATTTCATTGCTATTTGCATGCTATATTTTAATATTTCATCATCTTCCATAAATCAGTTCCTTTCTATTAAATAGAATATTAATCCTACAAGCATCCCTGGAATCAGGACCGCATTGGAATTTCACCATCTCTATGGACTGTCTGTATCAGAAGTATCATTATTAAAAGGCAACATCTTCGCCAAAGATTTTCCATTTTCTTTTTACAATCAGATATTCATTCGCTCCGATTCATCTTCTTCAACTTTGCGCCACCGTGGCGCAAAGTTGATCAAATAAATGATTCATCATGGCGTATCCATTGAAGGGCTTTGTTGCCTTACACGTCTTGTAGGATTATATTTAGTTATCAATGTACCATTAAGAGAATTTTTTCCCTTCTATATATATCTCGATCTGATTTACCTAAATGTTCGGTTTTTCAACGTATTTTTTAAAGAAATTAATTCTTCCATTTTTTATTTTATTTTTCTCTTTATCTGTGTTATATTGGCTATATACTGTAAACAGATGTTCGAAAGCGAGGTGTTGACTACGGCTAAGTTAAATAAAATCAAACAAGATACCATATTGAAAAATTTTTGGAAAAACAATGACCGATTTGCTGATCTTTTTAATACTTTCTTATTTAATGGCAAAGAAATATTAAAACCTGATGATCTAACGGAAGTAGATACTGATATTTCTTCCATGTTAAAATTCAATGGTCATGCTGAAACTGTCCAAAAAATATTAGATGTAGTAAAAAAGACAGCTTATGGAATCGACTTTATGATTCTAGGTCTTGAAAATCAATCTCATATTCATTATGCAATGCCATTACGTCATATGATAGGGGATGCATTTTCTTATCAAAAAGAGTATAATGAAATTGTAGCTAAGAATAAAAAAGAAGGAAACTTTGCCTCTACGGATGAATTTTTATCAAAATTCAGAAAAACAGATCGTCTGCATGGAATGGTAACACTTTGCATATACTATGGCGAAAAGGAGTGGGATGGTCCACTTTCATTAGTTGATATGTTAGATATTCCTGATAAGTTAAAATTTATTTTTTCTGATTATAAGTTTAATCTTATCCAAATGCGATCTTGTAACAATTTACATTTTCATAACTACGATATAAATACTGTATTTGATCTTAGCAGTTCTATTTATAATCGTGATTATGAAAAGATCAACAACTTATACAAAAATCAACCAATTTCTCCAGAACTTGCACTGGTAGTTGGAGCAATTACAGAATCTCAGGAACTTATTGATCACGCTTTAGAGAATGAGAAGAAAGGGGCGATTAATATGTGTACCGCTTTAGAAGAACTAAAAAAAGAGGGCGTGCAGGAAGGTCTGCAAAAAGGTTTACAAGAAGGTTTACAAAAAGGCGAAGTTAAAGGAATTATTCAAACTTGTAAATTATTTAATCCTGATCAAGATGCTGCCCTTAAGCTTATCATGGATAAATTTTCTTTGTCACAGGAAACAGCTCTTGCTTATATTAAAAAATACTGGTAAATCAAAAAGAGGCAACTTTGCGCCACGGTGGCGCAAAGTTTTGCCTCTTTCTATTATTTTTTATTATTAAAGATTTTTTTGTAGCATTTCTTGTAATGTATATGAAATAGTACGAAGTTCCTTGTTTTCTGTTGCATTTTTGCCGACTGGCATATTAACTCCTGCCTTTAAATCCACCGTAAATCTATCTGTATATACTTTTCCCGCTCCAGAATGATATTCTATTGTGAAGGTTACATCCTTATCAATTTTCTTATAATCTAATGTACAAATTCTTGATTGTCCAGGTGCTAAAACAGAATGATTCAATTCCTTCAAATAATCCTTATCATTTCTAATTCCATATTTACCTTTAAAATCAAAATCAGACTCAAATTTTGTTATATACGCTGGCGATTGTCCAAAATTTTTAACAACCAAATAAAAAAGTATATTCCCTGTGTTAATTTGATCATTATAAATAGAGACAACTGGTCTAGTAGAATCTTCAATCATTTTGTTATTTTGCCTTAATGTAATTACAACTGTAACTACTGATATAACTGCCAAAACAAATGATAAAATACTTAAAATAATATTTACAACTGTAGCTGTTTCCATATTCAACCTCCTATTTTGATTTTATTTTCATTTTCCTCTCTGTACATAACAATGACTTTGCGCCACGGTGGCGCAAAGTTCCTTTATTTACATACAACTATTATTAATTTTTCTTGTAATAGATTTAGCTTCTTGAACTAAATCGTAATCCCAATTCTCAGAATTTTCTTCTACTTCATGTGCCAATACTTTTCCCAGCATGATAATCTCATCAATCTCTCCTGAATTCTCTTCATCTAATTTTATAGATATAATATCATTTTCTTCTATATCAGAAGCTTTATGAATTTCTTTCATTACCGCTGTTGTATCATTTTCTTTTGCTATTACTTGAACAATTGCTTTTTCATTTTTAGCCATATCCTTACCTCTGCTTTCCAATTTTATTTATACTATTTCTATTTCCTAGCCATAGCATACCACAATAATCATTTTTTGCATAACTACTTTGCACCACCGTGGCGCAAAGTTCCCTTTCTTAATTTCCAATCTTAAAATTCAAAGTCTTAATCAATAATTTAGTCTGTAATCTTCGTTTTAAAGTCTCGTCCACACAATAATGGATCTGTCCATATTCATCATACATTTTTCTTCTCGATAAATTGTTAATGTATCCGTCATAGTGTTTTAGAACTTTTTCGACAGCATCAACATCTCCTTTGGTTGCTTCTTTGATTGTTTCAAACGGTAATAAATTGTACTGGACTTCACATTTCTGACTCATCTGCTTTTTCCTCCATAACATCCTTTAATATTTCTAAGGATCGTTTTCGATGTTCATTTACTGTGCTTCGAACTAATTTCATCTTTCTCGCAATTTCCGCATCACTCATTCCCATAAAATAAGATAATAAAATTACATCTCTTTTTCTCTTTGTTAATGAAGTTAAAGCTTCTGCTATTAACGCATCTTTTACCTCAATATCGTAATTTAACACCTGAAACTTATAGCTCTCTAAATCATATTCATCATGTATAGCCAACTGATCCAACTCCTTTTGGGATAATTCCGATAACATAACTTCATTTTTGTGTAAATATTCCATATGTCTTATGTAATCTATTTTTTCTCCTTTTAATGCTAGTTTGCATAGACGATCAAATTGATGCTGAATCGTTTCCTCAAATTGTGAAGGAGATTTCCCCATAAAAGTTCACCTCCTTCCCATTTGGACAAGGTTCAAAGTGAATTTCTGGTTCACTCTTACTCCCGATTCGATATATCCCAATGTTCGGTTTGGATAAGTTTTTATATATTTTAGTAAAAAAAAGCGTTCGGACCATCACTTTGATTAATCCAAAACGCTTTTTTTCTCCACTTAGTTTTGTGTTCTTTATGGAATTTTCTTTTATAAAATTTATTTTTTGTAAGATGATATTCTCATCAATTACACTGATTTATTCGCCAAATTCCTTTAGAATAAGCACTTCCCTCTTTCTCCTCTGTCAAATTTTTTCATTTCTTCTAGAATTACTACATATTCATCCGTAAAATTTTCATTAGAACCTTTAGTATCTTTCGGCATTTGCATTTGTATTTCTATTTCTTCTCCATTTTAGCCTTCAAAAGCTAAGCATGCTGCTCCTATCAGGCCGCAATCTTCTCCCAATGCAGCTGGTACGATCTTTATGTTATCTTTTAATGCATCAAAAACTTTTCCTTTTACCCTTTTTTCAATTTCTTCAATGAATCCTGGAATCTTTAACGCAACACTTCCGCTTAATACAAATAAATCTGGATCCAATACTCCATATAAAATAGAAATAAAATTAGACAGATATTCATATGCATCTTCCATGATCTGTATTGCTAGTTCGTTTCCTTCTTGCGCCAGATCATAAACGTCTCCTGCGTGCACTACTTCTAATCCTAGATTTTTTGCTCTGGTTGTAATTGCTGTTCCACTGGCAATCGATTCGATTGATCCACTCTTTAATACTCCATGAGATGGACCATTTTTCCAAACAATACAATTTGCAACTTCCTGTGCAAATCCTTTTGATCCTTGATAGATTTTCCCATCAATACAAAATCCTGCTCCGACTCCTGTTGAAATTGTCAAAAACTGCACATGACTCTTCCCTGCTCCTGCCCCGATCACCGCTTCTGCAAGTCCGGCCAGATTTGCATCATTTTGCAGCTGTACTTTAATCCCTGTAATATTTTGCAATTCTTCTGTCAGATGGAAGTAATGCCATCCTGGTAAGTTTGGTGTTTCTAAAATAATTCCATGAATCAGATCAAGTGGTCCTGGGCAGGAAATACCAATTCCTTCAATCTTTTGCCCAAATCCTTTAATTACATTATTAATTTTTTCTAATGTCACTTGTGGATTTTGTGTATCTGTTGAAAACTGTACTCTTTCCACAATTTTATATTCATCATTGATCAGAGCCACTCTTGTATTTGTACCTCCTACATCAATTCCTACTGCATATTTCATCTATAATCTCCTTTTCTTAAATTTAAATACTAAAAAAGCAACCAGAAAATATTCTGAATTTCTTCATATTTTCTGGTCGCTCATAGGAAATAAATAACCATTGTTATAATTCATCTACTTGAAAAATATATTTGGTTATAGCTTTATAAGTTTCCCCTTTTCTTAAAATTACTTTTGGCTCTTTCTCAATATGAATAGAGTCTGGTAGAAACTGTGGTTCAATTGCTACGCCATCTCGGTTCTCATAAGGTTTCCCTTGTTTTCCGTTACATCCTTCATCTAAGAAATTTCCCGTATAAATTTGTATGGCTGGCACTGTTGTTGATACGGTCAATTTGCGTCCAGATTTTTTGTCATATAAACAAAGTTGATTTTCGTCCCCTTTAACCATAAATGAATGATCATAGCCTGATGCTAATTTTAATTGCTCGCAATCTTCATTAATTCTTTCGCCAATTTTATGATAATCATGAAAATCAAAAGGAGTATCTTTAACATTCATAAATTCTCCTGTTGTACAACAATTTCCATCAACACATGCAATCTGATCTGCATCAATCTTCAAGTAGTGATCATAAATTTTTTCTTTTCCGGCAGATAAATTAAAATAGGAATGATTCGTAATATTACACAAAGTATCTTTATCGCTCCATGCTTCATATTCCATTGTTAAACAATCATCTGTCAGTACATATTTTACTTTTAATTCCAAGTTTCCTGGATATCCTTCTTCCATATCTGGTGAGATATAAGAAAATAATAATCCATTTTCAATCACTTCATAGTCAAAGACTTTTTGATCAAAGCCTATTTCCCCTCCATGTAAATGATTTGGTCCATTATTTACTGCCAATTTGTACGTTTGTCCATTCAAATCAAATGTTGCACCCTTGATTCGATTCGCCACTCTCCCTACAATGGCACCCATATATGTTCCATCTTCTTTACAATCTTCGATTTCTCCAAATCCTAAAACAATATCTTCTTGATTACCATTCCTGTCCTTTGAAAAAATGGACAGGATATGGCATCCAAGATTTGTTACCCTGATTCGAAGTTCATCGTTTTTCATCTCAAAGAATGTAATATTATTTTCTCTTTCTTCTATTACATTCACTGTAGTTATCAGATTTTTTTTCATAACGACTCACCCTTCAGGTTTTATTTATCGATAGATTAAAAGAAATCATAAATATGTTCAAAGTCTTGCATTGTTCCAAGAACGCCTGGAAGATCTTTATATTCATCTTCTTTGTCTTTTTCACATACAACAAGAATCTTATCACATCCTGCTTTATAGGCATTTTTGATACCGGAGAAGGAGTCTTCGATAATCAGGATATCTTTGATATCAACTCCTATCTTTTGTGAAGCATCCAAAAACATCTGAATCTTATTTTCATAAGTTCCATCATCATATACCAGAGTTTCCGGTGCAATATATTCATCAAGATGGAAAGACTCACGGAAGAAATCAATATTCGCCTTAATTGAAGCACTCGCAATTGTATAAGGAAGTTTATGATTCGTTAACCATTCAAAATACTCTACAGAACCTTTTACTAGGTGGAAGCTTTTTTTATCTTTTTTGCAAAATCCACGGTAAAATGCTTCTTTCTTAGAGGAATATTCCTTTACTTCCTCAATCGATGCCTTTCCATCTGTCATATACTTGATGATCTGATCGTTTGGTGTTCCATTAAATTTTCCATGTAATTCTTCATCTGTGATATCACATCCACGGAGCAGTCTGGAAATTTCATTCCATGCTAATACATGTTTATCATTATCAAAGAACAATGTTCCATTGAAATCAAAAATGACTCCTTTATAATCTACCATACGTTTATACCTCTTTTGTTTCGCTAACTTTTTTATACCAGTATGCGGATTTCTTTGGATAACGTTCCTGTGTTTCAAAGTCTACATAGAATAATCCATAACGTTTGTTATATCCATTAGACCATGAGAACATATCCATTAATGACCATACAAAGTATCCCTTCACATTGGCACCTTCATCAATTGCTTTTGCAATCCACTGTAAATGACGTTTGATATAATCAATACGTGGTTCATCATCGACTGTACCATCTTTAAAGTCGTCTTTGTATCCCATTCCATTTTCTGTGATATAGATCGCATTGTAGTCTGGATACTGTTTTTTGATTCGCATAATCTGATCATATAATCCTTCTGGATAGATCAGCCAATCCCAGTCTGTTCTGTCGATTCCCTCTTTGAACATATGCTCGCTGATACCTTTTAATCTGTATACAGAAGTACCTTTTGCACCTGTTCCATTATGATGGATCTGACTTTCTCCATTATATTCCTGAACAAAGTGGCTCTGATAATAGTTGATTCCAAGATAATCATTATATTTTGCAGCTTCTTTCAGTAATTCCATATCAGTTACTTTTGGTGCAAATGTCTTATTTTCTAATTCATATAAGAAATTGATATGTTTTAATGTTTCTGAAGAATAATATCCTAAGAATGTTGCATCCAATAAGAACTGATTTGTTAAAGCATCTTCCCTTTCTGCTGCTAAAACATCCCCTGCTTTTTTCTCATCATATGGATATTTTGTTTCTAAGGAATGGATAATACCGATTTGTCCTTCATATCCACCTTTTTCAAATGCAATAACTGCTCTAGCATGTGCAACCATCATGTTGTGCATAGACTCAATTGTCTTCACTACATCATACTTTTCTCCTGGTGGGAATGTTCCTGTGATATACTGTCCAGATGATACTGGCCAGATTTCATTAAATGTAAACCAGTAACGAATATCATCTTTAAATTCTTCAAAACAGAATTTTGCATATCTTTCAAAACAATCAATCGTGTGTGGATTTAAGAAATCTCCGTTCTTATGTAATTCATTTGGTGTATCAAAATGATGTAATGTAATGAATGGCTCTACTCCATCTTCTCTACATTTCTTAAACATTGCATGATAGAAGTCTACACCTTCCTGATTGACTTCTCCTTCTCCTGATGGGAAGATTCTTGACCATGCAATGGAAATACGGATTCCATTAACTCCAAACTGTTTACATAAGTCTAAATCTACTGGATATTTATGATAAAAATCGCTGGCTGGATCAGGGCTGAACCAGCCCTGTTTTTCCAGATAATCGTCCCAAGCTACACGTCCTTTTCCATGAGTCTTTGATTCACCTTCACACTGATATGCTGCAGTTGCTCCACCCATGATAAAATTTTCTGGTAATCTCATATTAATTGTCTCCTTCTAAAACCTTAAATACAAATTTAAGTGCTGCCTCTGGATCTCTTGTTAATGAAATATACTGTTTTCCTTCACATGCAACACACTTAATTCCTAAACGATCTGTGTCCTTCTTAAGATCCTGATAGAAAGATGCTACCTGTGGTGCTAAAACAACAAGATCATAATCCTGCATGATATCGGTATGTGCTCCGTATGCTCCTGCAGCTGTGATCAGCGGAATATTCTGTTCTTCTGCACCTTTCTTAAGAGCATTAGCTAATAATCCGGATGTTCCTCCACCAGCACAAAGGACTAAGATTCTCTTAGATTTCAATGTATCTCCATCAACTTCAATCTGTTCTTCTCCAGAGTTAACTTCTTCTAATCCTTTTTCTTTTTCTTCTTCACACTTCTCGTGATCATAAACTTTAAAGAATGGATAGTATACAACAAAGTCAAGTACCAACAATGCGATTGCTAAAATCAATGCCTTCAATGCCATACCACAACCAAGGAATAATCCTAATGGTCCAGGTGTTGTCCATGGTAAGATATATAAGAATGAGTCCATTCCAATATAATCAACAAAGATTTTAAATAACCATACGTTTAAGATTGGTGCACAAATAAATGGTACAAAGAATACTGGGTTTAAGATCAATGGTGCTCCGAACAGAATTGGCTCATTTACTCCGAATAAAACTGGAATAGAAGATGCTCGTCCAATAGCTTTTAACTCTTTTGATTTTGCCATAAATGCAAACATTAAAGTGATTACCAATGTTGCTCCAGTACCACCAAGAGTTGCTACAAACTGCTGTACACCTGGTGTTAAAATGTTTGCTGCATGTTTTCCTGCCTGGTATAACTGTAAGTTGTTTGCAATATTTACATAGTAAATTGCAGATACAGCTGGTTCTACGATGGCTGGTCCCTGAATACCTACAAACCAGAACATTGCCATAGCTCCATAAATGATTGCTAATCCAACATATCCATCAGCTGCTGTAAACAGTGGCTGGAATACCTGAATAACTGCCTGTGCAAAGCACATATCAAACTGTTTTCTAAAGAAGAAATCAAAGATTGTTAATAACAGTACACATACTCCAAATGGAATAACATCTTTAAATGTCTGTGAAATATTTGGTGGCACTGCATCTGGCATTTTAACTGTAATATTTCTCTTAATAAAGAACTTATAAAGGTTTGCTGTAAAGAATGCTACTAAGAATGCTGTTAATAATCCCTTAGATCCCATATACCCAGATGCAAATCCATCTTTAATGGAATCAACTGCTACGACCATAAATCCAATCATAGAACACATCATCGTAGAAATAGCATTAATCTGATTATCTACTGGCATATCTCGGTTTAACGATTTTGTTAAATGGTAACATGTTGTTCCTGCTACAACCAATCCTAAAATTCCCATAGAATAGTTATATGGTTTTAACAGGAATGCTTCTACAGTTTTACTCCAATAAAATCCAAAAATATTTGGTACGTATGCTAACAACATGAAGATACTTGAGAATAAAACGATTGGCATTGCAGAAATAAATCCATCCTTGATCGCTTTTAAGTATCGGTTTCTTGCGATAGCATCGAAATATGGTTTTAATTTTTCGATTGCTTTAATCAGTTTATTCATAATCTTATCCTCTCTTTATTTATTTTCTATAAACGTCAATCAATGTTCCGATAATATCTTTTAATAATAATGATGTCATTAAATGATCCTGTGCATGTGTCATGATAAATCCCATTTGAATAGGCTCTCCGTTTGCTTCTACTTTCATGACATCCATCTGTGCATCATGTGCATCATTTAAACAATCATTTGCCTGTGCTACTAATTTATCACACTCCTCAAATTTTCCCTGTTTTGCATTTTCCAGTGCAAGTAATAATTTCGAGCGTGCATCTCCTGAGTAAGAAACAATTTCAAAGCTGATCATCTGTAATTCCTCGTTTGTCATAATTAATCTCCTATTCCCGTATAATCGTAATGATCGTTGCAATTTCCGTATCATTAATATATACGTTAAACTCTTTTTCGATTGGTCTCAGAAGCTTTTTCACTTCTGGAACCATTTCCTTGTTCTTGTCAATCACACCTGATGCAATAAAGCTGATGGAAGGTGTGTATTCCTGTCTAATCCTATCTAGTAAACATACGATGTGAATAATCAATCCGATTTTTTTGTTTTCATCCAGTCTTACCTTTAACAGATCTTGTACTTTGTCCATGAAATCATCCAGATACACTTCAATTTTGGCTATGTCCAGCTCTTTAAAGTTCTCTTCCAAATATTCATACGTTTCGGTGATTCCCGTTTTATCCAATTCATTCTGTGTCTGGATATAGTCATCTAAGTTCGTTTTTTCTGATTTCATTAACTGATTTACATCAATAAATTGGTATTGATGAAGTAGTGGATCATAATCACCTACAATCCCAACAATCTCTCCCTCTTCCGCAATGCTATCAATCATGCTGTAGAGTTGTCCTTCATTCGCTGCTACAATCCTCCTGATCTTTACATCATTCCAACTCATGTTTTCATTGATGAATCGTTGTATTTTTTCTGCTTCTGTTTCAGATTTTGATGTGATGACCACAATCTTATTGCTACCATCATAATTTCTGCTGTATGCTGCTGTTTTGAAATTTTCCTGAAGATATCCGTAGATTTCTTCAATTCCTTTTTCTTCACTTGCTTTGTTGCTACATGCTACACCAATCAATGTGATCGGTGATTCTACAAATCGAATGTCGATATTCGTTTCCGCTGCTATGGATTCTGCCATTGTCCTTAGTGATCCCATATCATAGATCAGGATGATTCCCTTTCCCTGATCAATTCGAATGATTTCTTTCTTGAAATCCTCATACGCTTCTTTCATATTTTGATTTAATGGTAAGTTAAATGCATATGTATTATTTTCATTCGAAAGGATATTGACTGTTTTCACAACTTCTTGTGCGGAATGATCACCATGCATTGCAATCAGTGTAACAACCTGTTGCTTTTTCGTTACTCTTTCTTCTAAGAGGAACATCATGACAAATATAATCTCGTCCACATTTAATCTAGTATGAAAGACTTCTTCTGTTTCCAGAATAAATTCCTGTGCTAACTGATATTCCTGCGGATAAGAAACTGTCATTTGCACGATTTCTTCGTTTGATACTCTTTGTTTTGATTCATTTCTGATCAATGCTGAATTCATATGGAGACACAAAGCACACATAATCTTTTCATCGTATTTTATCTGAAATGTTTCTTCTGCTTTCTTCAAAAACAGATCCACATGTTCAATCATCTTGTTGGCAATGATATTTTCCAGCATGTTCCGATTCGAAATTTTACCACTTAATTCGTTATAATACTTCTGGAAATCCTCTTTTAAGGCCACTGATACATATGTATCAATTTCTTCCTCTTCGATCTCCTGTTTCTTATATTTTTTCTTCCGATCATCAATCGACTGATAAATATCTCTTTTTTCTTCGCTTTTTTGTGCTTGCTTTTTCAACATTGTAGAATGTGTAAATGCGTAAACATACTGTTCTGAAACTAATTCTTCTAACTCTTCTTTATGTGTTTTAGAGTATATTAATCCCTTTCTCACATATGTAGGAAAGTCTGAGAGTAAAATCTCAATGAATTTATTTTTTGAACTTCCTTTTCGTGCATAACAATTTACACATCCTGTATGAATATCTTTTTTTAATCCTGTCACGTTATCATCTGATTCATATAGGAGTAATGCAGATAAGATATTGGAATCCATTTCTAGATTTTTACCAATATTTTTAATCTCATCATATAAGAAGCACTGTATCAATTGAAATCTTTCTTCCATAGATCGTTCATTTAAGTTTGGAAGTTTGATTTCAAAATCTGTTCTTTCTTGTAATGAATGATAAATTTCCTGATTCACACTTAAATCAGTACGACAGATTAAAATTCCTCTTTCTTTCGTAGAAAGTAAACGCCTCCTTTCATAGGCCGGAAGCATATCAATATGATTGATAAACAGCATTCCATCTTCTGATTGATTTAAAATTCCAACTTCATCTTCAGTTCCAAAAAGTAACTTCTGTCGATAGTCTGGATTTTCTTGGTAAGCCTTACAGTCAAATACCAGTAACGCTTCCCTATTTTTAATTACGCCGGATTTCACAGCAAACTCAAAAACTGTTTCCGCAAAATAATGTGCTCCACATCCTCGCTGTGCAGTGATAAGAATACTAGGCTTTCCCTTTGGATAAAGAATCGTTGCCTTTGCACCAGCTACCGCATCTTTTAATGATTGATCATAGCCGATCAGTCTCTTAAAAACCTCTTCTGCTTCTTCAGATAAGTTAATGTACTGATACATGACCGGGCGCCCTTTTTGCTTGATCAGTTTCCCTTCATTAACTAATTGGTTTAAGATGCTGCTTAAATTGGTTCTTTGCATATTTAATTTTTGAGATAAAAAGTTTGTAGTAAATCGTGGGTATTCGTCATGTTCATACTCTAATGAATATGTTGTGATAAATTCATACACTCTTTCTTTGTTGTTTTTACTCAGTTTCATATGCAACTCCTATTCTGCGCTGTACTTACCAGCTGCCTATACTATACTTAAATCAATACCTTGCTTCAATTTTTTAAAAACATCTATTTGTTATACACATCATGGCTTTTTCTGTATGTGTATATATTTTTTCATACTTTCAGCTATACATTATCACTGTTTTTCTTATGTGTATAACTGTTTTTTCTAGTTTCATCCAAGAATATACACATTTTTGTTTTTTAATTTTTTATAATCTTTCAAAACTTTAGGGATTGTATAAAGATTTTTATATATTTAAAAATATAAAAAATCTCCAATACATCTTCTAATCCGATGATTTCCTCTATCATTCAAACCACGATCAGAAATCATACGGTCTTTTTATGTATCAGAGATTTTTCATTTTTATTAGTCAGAATTTTTAAATTCAATATATTTTTTCTACTGTATTTCTTCCATCCTTATGTTCAATCATAATCGCTCCTGCATTCTCTAAAAAATCAAACTTTTGATCTCTTATCAATGATTCTTTTAAAAATGAATACAAAGAACATCCATGTCCTACAATCAAAATCGTTTCATCCTGCTCATGTCTTTCTTTGATATCTTCTAAAAATCTTTCCTGTCTTTTAATAACTTCATGAATTTCTTCCCCTTCATATGGCCGGTAATCCATACACATATCATTTAACCAGTCTCTGGATTCTATCTGTAACTTCTGTACAAGATCCTGTGAGATTCCTTCCATAATGCCAAAGTTGATCTCCTTTAATCTTTTATCCTGTATGAGTTCTATTTTTCTTCCTTGTATCAAAATTTCTGCTGTTTCTACTGCACGTCCTAATGTAGAAGAATATGCTGCATCGATCTTTGTATCCTTCAATTTACTTTTCAATCCTTCTACCTGCTTCCGTCCATCCTTGCTTAAGGGTGAATCACACCATCCCTGTGTCAAATTTAATTCATTAAAATGTGTTTTCCCATGTCTTACAAAAATAAATCTCATACTGTGTTCCTCCCTATAATTGTATTATAATTTATACGTTTAAAATCAAAAGAGAATATCGTATAATAATAGGTAATAAAGTACAATTTATATTTGAAATTTTTACCTTGGAGGATTATCATGGAAAGTCTTGAATCATTATTGAAAAGTTTATATTTAATATCTGGCTTAAATATGTCCCTTTTTGATATCAATGGAAACCTATTGGCTTCCTACCCTCACCAAAAATGTCCTTTTTGTCATGCATTGTCAAAAAATCCAGAAGCTCTTTCCCATTGCACTGCCAGTGACCTGCAGGCAATCGAACATGTAAAACGTGAAGAAAAAATCTATATTTATCAATGTCATTTTCATTTGTATGAGGGAATCATGCCGTTATACTCTTATGGAAGCCTTACTGGCTACCTGATGCTTGGACAGACGATAACGAAATCTCCGATTCATCATGCTCAGGTTATTGAAACTGCCTCTCCTTTTTTTGAGAATAAAGAAGAATTATATGATACTGTTTCTAAAATTTCTGTACATTCCAAAGAACAGATCATTGCTTTTGCCCAAGTTTCTGATACCTGTGCCAAATATTTGTCCCTTACCAATCAGGTTCAAAGAAAAAATGAGAATTTAGCCCAGGAAATTAAAAGATATCTTCATAAAAATTTTAATTCCCAGGGACTTTCCATAGAATCGCTTTGTAAACATTTTTCCTGTAGTCGTGGAACTTTAATTAACCATTTTAAAACACGTTATCACGTCACGATTCATCATTATCTGCTTGAATTACGTTTAAAAGAATCTTGTGAATTGTTAAAAAATCCAAATCTTTCGATTAAGGAGATTGCGATTCAATGTGGATTTTCAGACCCCAATTATTATTCAAAGGCTTTCAAAAAAATGTATCAGCGTTCTCCTTTGCAATATCGAACTTCTTTAAGCTTATAAATCAATATTGCTATTTATTTCTATGTATTGTTTTCTATATACATAGTGTTATAATTATGTATATAAAAATTTTTATTAAATGATGGAGAAAATAATGGCAAAGAAAAGTTTTTATAAAATCGAAATGTTATTTTTGAAAGTTCTAGAACAAGAAGACTGTTATGGATATCAGCTAACACAATCTATACAGGATATTACAAACGGACAAATCAAAATCGCAGAAGGTACCATGTATCCAATTCTTTATAAATTACAAGACAAAGGTTACATCTCTAATCGACAAGTCAAGGTTGGAAAACGCCAAACCAGAGTTTACTATCATTTAGAGCCTGCTGGAAAAGAATATCTTTCTCAGTTAACACATGATTATTATCAAATGATTGATGCTATTCAAGCTGTCTTAGGGCCAAGGAAGTAAAAACAATAAGGAGAGGTGCATATTATGACAATAGCAAATAAATACATACAACAATGCAAAAGTTTATTTCCTGATATAAGCTATAATGAACTAGTTAAGCAATTCGGATCACCTCGTGAAGTTGTTATGGAATACTATAATAATATAGAGGATGATTATTTATTAAGTAAAATTGACCTGGCAAAAAAAGTTAAAAAGTTTTTACTTTTTATTGCAATTTTATTTTTAGTTTACTTTTTTTATCAAAGTTATACAACATATCAGGCTCTAAATTTAATTAAAGATCAACAAATAATATATGAAAAACAAGGAACAATTGAAGAAACAAAGTAAAGCAAAGAGGAGTTTATTATGAAAAAATCACAATTTTATTTTTTAGCATTTTACTTATGTTAAGCTTAAATACTAATATTTACGCTTCTGAATCAATGGATTCTAACGAATATTCTATTATAGAAACTTTTTCAGATGGTAGTTATATCAAATCTGTTTTGATTGATGATTCAACAGATTGTTCATCACTAGAACGTACTAAATCTGAAATTTCTACAACTTGTCCTGCAAGCAACTGGAAACTTTCAGAGAAAAAAGCATATACATCTGGCTCATCAGCTAAGGCAACTGCATCGTTCAAGCAGTATAAAAAAGATGTATATCTTCAAACAATTACAAGAACTGTTACTCTTAGTTGTAATAAATCTGGAAAATTATATTAATAGTAAAATTGGATAATTACACCTTCATACTAATTGCTATATAGAGAATACAGACTTGATCTTCAGGTCTTGTATTCTCTTATATTCTTATTGCACTCCTTTTTGTGGTACATTGTCATTTTTTATCCCATTTCCATCCAAATCCCTTAATTTATTATCCCCTTGTTCTTTTTCTTCTTCGTTCATTGCATCCCAGATATAAGATTTTACAATCTTCTCTGGAATCTCTGCTTCCACAGCTTTAACGATCACATCCATGTACGTCTTTTTGAATTGTGTTTTTGCCAAAATTTCTGAAACATCTTTCCATTGGATCGATTGGGATTTCCTATGAAAATATGGTTTTCCAAACAAACCTGACTGCTGGGCTCTTTTATGTTTTGTAGCATCCAGTTTTTTTCCTTTGATCGGATATTCACCTCGGATCATTACAATACATTCTTTATTATCCATACGTCCAACTTCATCGGGTGTCATCAATTCCCTGCCTATTCTGTCTTCACTTTGAGAGCTGGACCCTGATTTTCCTCTGGTCACACTGCTGCTTTTCTTCCAGATTGTCTGTTTTCCCAAGGATTCTGAAATAAATTTTTTCACTTCCGGATCAGTACCGCCTAAAAATAATAAGGTATCGCAGTTCGCCAGTAAAGTCCCTGCAGAATCTTTGTATAACGCTTTAATCTGTGATTTATCCTGAAAGATTGGAACAACACCAATAGTTGTAGCAATGCTTCACTGAATTTTTCATCTATTCTACATTTTTGCTTCTCAATCAAATATATACATGCATTCCAAAAAGTGGATTCAATCTGTTCAAAGTTATATTGGCTTTGATACCATTGACAAAAAGAACGGAATATCTCTATACACTGTTGCGCTTCTTGTTCATGTCCTATTCTTAATTTTTCTATCGCTTCTAATGAATTCACATAGCCATCCCTCTTTCAAAAAATGGTACAAAAAAGCACGTCTGCTATACGACATGCTTTTTTGCCTTGTTTTACAATTGTAAGTTTATCATAAGAAATGTTTCAGATTGTCCCATTTTTTAATGAAATACTATTTTATTTATTCACAATTTCAAAAATGATAGTTCCACTCACATTAACAATATCTTTTTTCTTATCTGCATCATCTAAATGTAAATTCTCAAACCCTTTCATATGCTGCGCAACTATCCAACTCGGATCGTTCATAATTTTTGAATAAATATTAAAAAGATGTTTCCGATATTTTTCTAAATCCGTGTGAATATTCGGTCTAAAAAATTCACAATCTTTGCATTTAACTTGATAAATATCTGAATATATTTTCAATTGTAAAATCGTATCTTTATACTTATCAAAAAGTAATGGTATACATTTTATCTCTAATTGCTCAAATACTCCCTTATATTTATTAGTATCAAATAAAATTTCCAATTTAATTTCTTTATTTTTGATTTCATACTTTGTAATTGGAAATTGTATGTTATCCAAACTACATAATATCTCCATATCATTTCCTATCTATATGTAAAAGTTATATGTGCATCCTGTGCAACCATAAATGTTTGTTTATTATCATATGTAGATGCAATTCCCGAAAAATAAGCTTTATATTGAGAACCTTTTTTTAATTTTGCATACATACTATACTTTTTTGCCCTGTTTGTGTTCCTTTTCCACTTGCACTTACAGACCCAGAGCCTTTTGCAACATCTGTTTTAGCTGTTACAATCCTTATATTATTTTACTTAGACACCTACTCCAATTTCTTTACTGACAACATTGCTGAAATTACATAGAGCAAAAGCAATACTGCATAAGATTCTATAGCCCATTCTAAATGAAAATATTCTTTTATCCCCGTAATTCCACCAAATACTGCCTGTATCACTGCATAGCTCAATGGGATGCTCAATAAAATTCCTATCATTCCACTATAAACAGATTGTAAGAATATAACTCCTCCTATTTTTCCATAAGGCATTCCTAATATATGCAACAATTGGTAACTTTCTTGCTTTTCCATCATGTAAACTCTTTCTTCTATCAAAATAATTACCATTGTTACAACTGCAGTTAACGTAATCAAAGTCATTCCTAATGCTTGTATAAACATCAAAAACTGTCGATATTCTTTCATTTTTGCTGCATGATTATCATAGTCAAAACCTGTCAAGTGCTTCTGATATTCTTGAATCTGCGAATCAAATTGTTCATATGAAGTTGATTTTTTCAAAAAAATCTGTATACGAGAACTTGTAGGCAATATTTTCATATTATGAATTGTTTGATTTAACCCTATGATCGTATATGCTGTCGGTGGTTGAACCGAATTTGTAAACCAATTAATCCTTTGTCTAATAATTCCACCTATCTTAACCTGATATTTTGTACATTTTAAATTAGACTTTGCCTGTTGCTCATTAATATATCCTTTTAATCGGCTATCCTTTGATGTAATCTGCACGAAATCTAAGGTATCTCCTACCGAATACTTCTGATCCTTATATTGATTCTTTTTTCCTTGATACTGACCCTTTGAAAGAAATGTCTGCATCATACCTCCATCACCATCTTCCTCCACCTCATAAGAAGGAACCATAAGCAGTACTTCTTCTCCTGATAATATTTTATCCATATGAATTGCTCCATCTGACAGTGATTGTTTCATCTTTTCCAACTCTGATTTTGAAAAACCAAAAAATTGAATTCCTCTGGTATTATTTGAGATTGAAAACTGTTTTGCGATACAATCATCTAATATTCGATCATTCATATATGTTGAAACATATGGATTTTCTGATTCCTCTGGCGCATTTAATAAATACAGATCATTAACTTCTAAATATGATTTCACTGACTTAATATCTTTATTTTTTCTCATATTATTGATCAGTTTATCTGATACAATTTTTGTATAATCTGGAAGATGGAAAATTGAATCTTCGTTTGGAACTGCATAAAGTTTTATTTGACTTCCTTTTTTATCCGTGTAAGCAGTATCTGTCAATTCTTGATTCGTAAGAAATTCATAATCATAATCCTCTGACATTTTCCCATCAACCGCTCCAAACTGTGCCTGATATTGTGTAACATATAGATTAACTGATAAAAATAACGTGATTGTAACTGCGATCATTAAAACAATCATAACTAATTTTCGAATACGCACCTTAAAATATCGAATAGACAATTGAATTATTGTCATTTTTTTGACTTTCTTTGGTTTACTTCTAAATTTTATCTTTTGATCTGATTTTCGAAACAATTCCATCGGTGATAAATATCTAATTTTTCTTATCATAAATACCCACGCTACAATTGCAGCAATTGCTACAAACCCAAAGCTGAATATATAATATTTACTTATTATGCTTAAAACTAATACTGTTCCTGTTACCTTTGAAAAAATCCATAAAATAAATTTTGCCCCTGCTGTTCCAATCAGGCTTCCTAATATTTCTCCTAGCGCAAATAATACGATTACTTTCTTTCCTATATATACAAAGCAATCCATCTTGGTCATTCCAAGACATCTTAATATGGATAATTTTTCTCTCATTGCTTCTAAATAATATGAAAAAACATATAAATCCAGCAAAACTTCACAACCAATCATTAATACAATCAAAAATGTTGGTATTTCATATCTTCCACTTGTATCTTGTGTTTTTTTATTTTCATTTGATATTAAATTTTTATGCTTTTGATAGATCTTTTCTTGAAAATTTTTTTCGTTTTCTATCAATAAATGTCTTGTATTTACTAATTTCTTATTTTGTAAAGAAGTATTCGATTTACTGACTAGAATTGTTGGAAATATTCCAGCTTCATCCTTTGGATGATTCCATGCTACAGAGTAATCATTTATAATTCCAGAAAGCATTCCTGTAATTCATAAATAATGTCAATAGACGAAAAAAGAACCTCACAGTATAATTAAGATATCATCTTGCCGGATGAAAAACATCTTAATTATCGGAGGTCCTTATAATGAATTATACACAGAAT
>ERZ826242.621-NODE-621-length-49611-cov-5.352046_pt1 | contig 49611 bp, 46 predicted proteins | sample MGYA00519871_ERZ826242 | MGnify/ENA primary metagenome ERZ826242 (study PRJEB31778, sample SAMEA3449226) | human gut metagenome | biome: human gut; feature: human-associated habitat; material: faeces | place: United Kingdom | collected 2010/2012 ... | reverse complement strand
AGATGCGGCTCTTTTCTGCGCTGCCGGACAGCTGCCGCGCGATCTCAGCCGGTGCGCCATTTGACAGGATGCGGCCCTTATCCATGGTCACCACACGGTCGGCAGCGGGGAATACCTCGTCCAGCCGGTGCTCCGTCAAAAGGATGGCCACGCCCAGCTCGCGGTTGATCCGCTGGACGGTGGCAAGCAGATTGCGGGCCGCCAGCGGATCCAGCATGGAGGTGGGCTCGTCCAGTATCAGCAGCTTCGGCCCCATGGCCAGCGCCGAGGCCAGATTCATCAGCTGCTTTTGGCCGCCGGACAACTCCGTGGTCTTACTTCGGAACCATGTCTCCATGCCGAAAAAAGCGGCCATCTCCGCCACACGGCGGCGGATCACCGGCACGCTCAGCGCCATGTTCTCAAGACCGAAGGCCAGCTCATGCCATACGAAGTCGGTGACGATCTGATTATCCGGGTTCTGCTGTACGAAGCCGATCTCCGCCGCAGCGGTCAGCTCCGGCAGCTGGGAAAGGGGCGCGTCCTTATAAAAGGTCTCGCCGGCCCTTGCCCCCACAGGCAGCAGGCCGGGCTTGGCATGGCGCAGCAGTGTGGTCTTGCCACAGCCGGAGGGGCCGCACAGTACCACATACTCGCCCTTATGTATCTCCAACGAGACGTCGTCCAGTGCCCGCGTGTCAGCCAGCGGGTAGGAGAAGCTCAGGTGTTCAAACCGTAAGAGCGCCATCTGATGGCCTCCTTTGTCTCAAGAATACCGGGCAGGAACATCAGCACGGCGTAGAACGCGAACATGGTATAGCTGGCACTGCCCAGCACTACCGGCGTCATGGCGGGATAGAACTCCATAGCGCCATGACCGAAGGCGCGGGCGGTGATGCAGATGCCCGCTACCGCCAGGATAAGACCCAGCGTTCGGGCATCCCGACTGTCAAAACGGAACAGGTGGAAGGTGGTGCGCCGCTTTGCGCCGTAGCCGCGGGACTTCATGGAATCCGCGGTCTCCACCGCCGACTCCATGCTCATGGTCAGCAGCACCGACAGGTTCCGCAGGGCGCTGCCCAGCCTTTGCAGCAGGCGTGTGCCTTCCTCCTGCAGCATGGCCTGAGACTGCCGGATCTCGCGGCGGTTCTGCTGAAGCTGGGGGATGAACCGCAGCGTCATGGTGATCAGCAGCGACGTACCGGGGAAGGGCTTGCCGAACAGGTACAGGAACTTATCGGAGGTCATGACCTCCTGATAACAGGTGAACCACATAATGACCGCGCACAGGGAGCAGCCGGACACCAAACCGTAGCACACCGCTTCCAGCGTGTACCACAGGTGGTTGATGGTAAAGAGCATGGTCACGCCCCGATGGTTGAACAGCGGGTTGGCAAGGGCGATCAGCAGGAACATGGGGCCCACGAACCGCATGGTCATGCCGTAAGCCTTCCAGCCCCGCAGGCGGATGGAGAACCAGCTGGCGCCGAGAAAGGACAGCGCCACCGTAACAGGGTGCATGCAGGTCAGTGTCAAGACCAGCACCAGCACGAAATACGCCATGCTGACCGCAGGGTGCAGGTTCCCGAAGAAACGCATGCGGGTATCAGTCATGGGTGTTCTTCCAGTCCTCGGCGCCATCCCACCAGCCGCCATCTAAATCCAGGCCCAGATCGCAGGTGTAGTTCCACTCGATCACTTCACCGGCTTTGACGTAGTACACACCGCAGCCGTAGTTGGGGTACCAGTCGTTGACGCAGTACATCCAGCCGCTCCAGCGGCCGCCGTCGAACTCGTAGAGGTTATTGATGCCCTCCACATAGCAGCCGCTGGACGTGCCGCCGCGATAGGACATGTGGATCTTATACTTATCGCAGACATAGGAGAGGACATCAAAGACCGTATCGCCCTCCTCAATCTCCACCGTGGTCACCGGAAGGATCACGCCGGAGGCGGGGACGATGCCTGCCCACTTGCTCTCCAGGTGCATGCCGTTATTCACCGCCGTATCGCAGCGGATGGTGATGGTGACGGTGTTCTTCTTGCTGTCCGGCTTCTGCTCCGGCGTGGGCGCGGGGGTATTGTTATCCTCGGTCTTCTGGTCGTTCTTCTTGCTGTCGTCCTTCTTACCGCCGGAAGTGGGCGCTGCCGTGTTGCTGGTATCCTCCTCAGGCGTGGTGGGCGTGGACTGATCCGCCTTACTGCCCTTGTTGCCTTCCGGAGCGGCTGCGTCGCCCTGGGTGTAGAAATCCGCTACGCTGTCAGGCTTGCTCTGGGACGGAGTGGTCGTTGTCTCCTTCTTGCCAAAGCTGAAAGCGTCCGTGATCCAGGAATACCACGGCTTTTCCTCTTCCGGCTGGTCGGTTTCTTCGCCCACATAGTCCAGATCCAATCCGCCGTTGGTGCCGCTGGCAGTTCCGGTCTGGGCGCAGGCGCACAGGCTCAGCAGCATCATGAGCGCCAGCAGCGACGCGATGAGATTTCTCAGATTCTTTTTCATTTTTATACTCCTTCAGCCCGTATCAGGGCTGTTACTTTTGAGGATGCGGGAGAGGCCGGCAAACCTCTCCCGCTCTATGGGAAAGACTACGGCGTATGCCGTCTCGGTTTGGCTTTTGAGGAAGAGGGGGCGGGGCGGCTTAAACCCCAGCCCCCTTATGGAAAGCGAACAGTCTCCGTTCAGACTGTCTCGGCTTGACAGGGGGATGTTTCTGCACAGGCTGCAGCAGGTTCAGCAGCAGGACAAGATGCATTATCCACAGCATCAGCGGCGCAGAGTACTTCTGCCGCAGCTTCGGCGCATACGATTTCTTGAATCGGAGTCGTCACAGGCTCATTTTCTGCAACTCCAGTATCTGCCACATTCTCGGCAAGCGAAGCTTCCAAGGCAGCAGCTTTTGCTTCGGCTTCCGCTTTTTTCTTGGCTTCCCACTCTGCTTTGGCCGCTTTTTCCGCACGCTTCTTAACAGCCATTTCGTGCTTTCGCTGATCTGCACGTTCGCGTTTGAGCTGTTTCTTCTTTTTGCGTTCCTCGCGGAAAAGCGGCTCTTGCCTTACCTTTTCCTGTTTGTATCGTGCGGTATCTTTGAGCTTACGCATGGACGTCGGCAATGGCAATTTCGCCAACCGCATTGCTGCTTCCCAGCTCCCGAAACGCTCCTCGATGAAACTTCCGCCATCTACTTCGTTTGGAGACGGGCTGTGGCCCAGTGAGAGGGAGCAGCGGTGCAGGTATCGCGCCAACTGCGGCAGCGGAGTTTCCGCATGCCGTTCGGCAAACGCTGCATCACGCTCTTTTAATGCCGCTTCGGTTCGCTTAACGATCTGATTTTGTGCCCACGCTTGAAAGTCGATAGGGGCGCCATTTCGGCTGGACATAGCTACACTCCTCCTTATCATGAAAAAGCGCCGGACATCCCCCTCACTTGAGAGATGACCAGCGACGTTTTGGCAAGAAAAAGCACTGACAACCTGTGTCAGCGCGCACTCCTGCCCTCGTCACAACGAGAGAGCGCCGCTGTGTACTCCACAGATTCTCGACCGTGCAATTCTCCTGCCTTGCACCACAAGGCTTTCGCCTCCCGTACACGATCTACCTTCTCAGGACTCACGTCCCAATGGCGGCATTACCCAACAGCTCATGCTGCTTCGACCGTTTCCATAGTGCTCACAGTGCCGACCGCGGTGGGTTTTTCACCCAAGTTCCTTTTAGGCTGCTGCCTGACTTCACTGGGAAAAGAAGTCTTTGCGACGCACAGCCACACGGCGTCATTGAATCATATTTACTTGTCTGATAAAAATGGATTATATTGTTACGGTGTGTGCATACTAAAGATGCGGATAAACGATCCTTGCATTTCGTAAATCAAATGCAATTCACGATAGTATGACTACCCTAACTCCGCTTATTACTATACCTTGAATCGTAAAGGAAGTCAACGGAAAAAGCAGAAAAATTGTGAAAAAGCAAAAAATTTCTGCGATGCTGCAAAGCCGAATGCCAGTAGTTTCCACAATCTGGAAACTACTGGTCAAAAACGATGCGTAATCCTATTATTTACCGTCAAAATTATCGTCAGGAGGGAAGCGTATGCCACGTCGCGGGGAAAACATCTACAAGCGCAAGGATGGCCGGTGGGAAGGCCGCTATATTCGCGGTCGGACACCTGCTGGTAAGGCGGAGTACGGCTATGTATATGCCAAAAGTTATGCAGCTTGCCGCGAGAAACGGCGAAAAATGGAAGAAGCTATCCCGCAGAAACCCATACTAACAGGTGAAATGTCCGTGGCTCAGGCGGTCGAGTTCTTCCTGTCAGACCGGCGCGGTGAACTGAAGGCTTCAACGATTGGGCGTTACGAGTATATGGCAAACCACTATGTCATTCCGGATCTGGGATCAATTTTGCTCCGCGACTTGACGGCGGAAAAACTTTCTGCATATTTTAAGAGCCTACAGGACAAAGGTCTATCCAGCAAAACCGCGAGGGATATTGGTGTGCTGCTAAAGACAATTTTCAAGGTGGCGAAAAAGAAATGCCATTGTGATTGCCCCGGCAGGGATGTGGAGCTACCCGCATATCACGGCAAAAAGATCGAAGTATTCTCCGATCACGAGATAGCCTTGCTGGCGCAGAAGATCCTGGAGACTCCGGACATCACGGGGCTATGTATCCTTCTGGTGCTGAACACAGGGCTGCGGCTTGGTGAGATCTGCGCCCTGCGCAAAAGCGACATTGACTACCGTTCCGGCTTTCTGCGAATCGAGCGCTCGGCTGCCCGTGTACGGGACGCCTCCGGGACACATCTGGTGGTGCAATCCCCGAAAAGCGGCAGTTCTGTGCGTCTTGTAGCCATTCCCAATGATATGCTGGAATTGCTGAAAATGACCACCCATAGCATTCAGAGAGACACTTATCTGCTGACCAACACGGACACGCCGCTGGAGCCGCGGACAATGCAATACCGATACCGGAAGCTGTTGGAGCGCTGTGGTGTCCGCTACCGTAACTTCCATGCCATGCGGCATACCTACGCGACCCGATGTATGGAAAATGGCGTGGACATCAAGAGTCTCAGTGAACTCTTGGGCCACGCCGACATCCGGACGACCTTGCAGACGTATATTCACTCGTCGCTGGCGCACAAAAAGCAGGCTGTTCAAAGTATATGCTTCCTGCCCATTGAAAGTACGTGCGGCGGTTTAATTCCGTCAAAAATCCCGTCAGGAAAATTGAAAAATGCTGTGCTGCCAAGGGAAACGAGCGCATGTTTCGTGAATTGCATTTGATTTACGAAAACATATTTTTGCTTCATGCAGCCGTAGGCACTTGTGCCTGCGGCATTTTTCTTTTTATCCCAAAGATATGTTCTGCACCATACTATGATAATACCATATCTTATATGCGCTATTAAGGCTATATGGGTCGAAAATGCTCGTCGATTTGTGATGTAGTCAGCTTTAGAGGGTCCAAAATCAGCACAGACTTATGATCTGTGTCCACAGCATAGGCCAGCGCCCGATCCTCTGCATCACCCACAGCCGGGCTACTCAGATCATATACGCACAGCACCACATCTGACAGGTCTATAATCTTCTTGTAGGCTTGAAGCTGTGCGCCCGGTATTCCCACGGAGCAGACAGCGGACAGGCAGGTGCATTTTTCCAGCATATCAAAATAACGTTCCCGCAAGTACGGAGCCCATTTTGTAGCTTGCTCCTCATGCGGCGTGTAGCAAATGAGCATCAGGTCGCTGTCAACTGCCCGTAGGCCGTTGATGATCTCGCCCGCATACAACCCCACACCACAGTCACAGGCCACAAGGAATTGCGAGACTCCACCTTGGCGCAGCGCCATGATCTGTTGTGCCAGCTCTATCTTCAATTTACGGCAGCCAGAATCTTCTTCATCAAACCCCCATGGATATCTCATAGGTGCTTGTCCTATGACCGCACAGCGGTATATGTGACGGCTTTCCTTCAAAAACATCACACCCTCAACACGAGTATTGTCGTAATATATAATACGATAATAATTATTAAAATGCAACGATTTTTCAAAGTATAATAAACGAAAAATCTTAGGTGGTGAAGTTGTGACAGATATTCTGGAAATCATCAAACGAAATCGTGAGGCACGGGGATGGTCGGAATATCAGCTTGCTGAACGCTCTGGCCTGCCACAGTCTACCATCTCCTCGTGGTATAAAAAATCTATGACGCCATCGTTTGCATCGCTTGAGAAGATCTGCGATGCTTTCGGTGTTACATTGTCGCAATTCTTTGCGCAGGACGACATTCGTGTGGCTCTGACTCCCGCGCAGCGTGAGATGTTGGATAAATGGAACTGCCTGACATCGGCACAGCAAGCAGCTTTGACTGCACTCATGGACACGATGAGATGAATGGATAGTTCATCTCTTGCGGCAAAGACCGAGTTTTCGCCTACACCTCACCCGCATTTTTCGCTACAATGGCCTCGAATGTTGATTCTGTGGATCCTATCAGTGCAACCACAATCTCAGATAACGTGCTGAAAGGACGCAGCTCAGCGGGATAGCATACCGCTATACAATTCAGGTCTCATATAGTTAAAGTGGACGCATCTTGCAAAGATACGTCCGCTTCTTATGTACTTCAAGTCAAAATGTGTTTTGGTAAATAGCTTTTCTTTTCCCTGTTCTCGTGATATGCTAATGTACAAGTTATGTGGCGGTGAGCGCGTGAGCGACTTTAACAAAGCCGGTTACTAGTTCGATGGCGCAGAGTATGCCTTGCAAACCGCCCACGCCATGCTGGGACCCGCCGCATGCTCTATGTGGGTTTTATGTGCCATCAAGCCATCGAAAAGGCACCGAAAGGTTGCTTTGTCACCCGTAAGCCGGAGGAGGAACTGCCCTATATCCATAAGCTGATGCGCCTTGCCAATCTATGCGGCTTGTCCGACGAGATGAGCGAGGAGCAGTTGGATCTGCTGGATATGCTCAGTCCCTTAAATATTGAAGCGCGTTACCCACTGCAAAAGGCTCGTCTACTGGCGTCCTTGACGGTTTCGCGCTACGAGCAGATGATTCAGGAAACGGAGGTATTGTATCAATGGATCAGGAAAAAGTGCTGAATATCGCCAGAGATTACGCTGCCTCTGTGCGAAAGGTCATTGACGCGGCGGATGTATTCCTCTACGGCTCCTATGCCCGCGGCACAGCCACCAAGGACAGCGACATTGACATTGCCATCATCGTGCGTCAGCTTCCCGATGATTATCTGCGCACCATGACAACGCTTTGGAAGCTGACGCGTGGCGTAAGCGATGACATCGAGCCTGTCCTTCTGACTGCCGACGACGATAAGAGCGGTTTTCTCAGCACAGTACGTAAGACTGGCATTGCGGTCTGAACGCATATAGGGAAGAATTCCGCTTTCTATTTCCATTTCGTATGAACAGATTTCCGCAATCTGTCCATCTTTTTCTTACGCGAATCTCGAATATTATGCAGAGAGCATCGGCTTTTGCCGATGCTCTCTGATTACTGCACCTATTTCCCAAAAACGAAATATTCTCACTTTTGGGAAGCAGGCGACTGTTCTGCCAACCAGTCTGCAATATCCACGATTTGAACACCCTCGTATTGGTACGCTTCATCCCGGATTCTGGCAAGCACCATCTTCGGATAAGCGTCTTTGATTTGGAGCAGCGGACTTACTTCGCGCTCAAAGGTTCTTGCGTCGCTGATGTTGTCTGAAACCTGAATATAAAGCTTTTCATTGCGCTTGATGGCGACAAAATCTATCTCTTTCTTGTACAGAACCCCGACATAGACCTCATACCCGCGCCGGAGCAATTCAATAGCAACGATGTTTTCCAATACGCGGCCATAATCCAGATTTTTGGTCCCCAGCTTCGCATACCGGAAGGTGTGATCGCTCAGATACAACTTATCATTGGAAGCCAGATATTTTTTCCCCTGAATGTCATACCTGCGAACACGGTAAAAAGCAAAGGCGTTGCACAGATATTGCATATAGTTGCCGACAGTTTTGTGGTTGATCTTGTCCTTGTTGCTTGTGAGTGCATCCGCGATGTTTCTTGCAGACGTAAGGTTGGAGATATTGTCCATGAGAAAATCGACAATGCGGTTCATCAGGATCGGATTCCGGATTTTATATTTTTGCCGGATGTCTCTGACGATCAAGGTATCGAATACGTCCGCGATGTAGTCGTATTTGGCTTCCGGGTCTTGATAAAGATACGATCCCGCCATGCCGCCCTCTCTCAGATACCGGGAGAAAGCTGCATACCTGTCCGTGAGGGAATAATACTCGCAGAACTCACTGAAAGAGAACGGGAACACTTTCACTTCAAAGGTTCGCCCTGTGAAGAGGGTGGCAAGATCGGAACTCAGCAGAAAAGCGTTAGAGCCGGTAATATAGATATCGAATCTTTCCTGCGCATGGAGGTTGTTGATGGCAAGCTCAAAATCGGGGCACATCTGCACCTCGTCAATCAGGACAAAGTTCTGTTTGCCATCGACATAGGCGCTTTCAATATAATCATTCAGAACATGATAATCCTTGAACTTCTCGTACTTTGTCAGGTTGAAATTGATATGCAGGATATTTGCGTCCGCAATATTTGCTTCCACATACCCTTTGAAGGCTTCCAGCAGCTTTGACTTTCCGCAGCGCCGGACACCCGTAACTACCTTGATATCCGGTGTTCCGATCACTCCAATCAGTTTTCGGAGATACATACCTCGGTCTATCAGCTTCATTCTCATCACCTCTGCGCTTATTATACCCATTCTATTTCCCAAAATCAATATTTTTTCGATTTCGGGAAATAGAATGGCAAAGAAAAGACGGGAGCGACCCGAAAGCCGCTCCCGCTGACATACCATCGTTATTCGTCTATATCGAAGTCTGGGAGCAGTTCCATTTATCGGACTGCTCGTCGGTGATGCCACGCAGGTTGCGCGGGACGCCGTGGGGCAACGCCTGCATCACACCGGCATGGGTGCCGGTATTGTAACATGTACATCAGGTCGATCTAGCCAAAAAGAAGTTCAGCTTGATGTGGACTATCAATCAAAAGCTATAACTGCGTATATGCCTATAAAGCTCCCGTTGATGCGCTGCGGCTTTGGCACTTTGCATTCGTGATACTTTCGGCGCGACTGACTTATCTTCCATCTGAGGGAAGTCTCACAGTGACCTGCTCGCGGGGCATCAGACCCCATTCACTTTCATCTTAGTGCCATGGCACCTCGAACCGAAAATACTATTCACTAATCGGAAGCCACACTCATAATAACCACATTTTTCCATTTTTGCAACAGAAAAATGTGGGTGAGATTCATCCAGAAAGAGTTGGACAGAAAAGGGATTCCGCCAAAGCGCCAGAAACAAAGGCTTTGCGGCTCTTTAACATGAAACTTCCTCATGATTTTGACACTAAAAATGACGAAGTAAGCCCTGCTTTGACCGTGCCCGCTGTGAACTACGTTGGAATATACTCTCCCCAAAAAGCAGAATAATTCTTGACAAAACGGTTTTCCACTGATAGATTGTCCGTATAGTTTTATCAAAGGCAAATCAGCGGGGGAAAACATATGCTGAACATGAAACTGGGCGAAAAGCAATTTCAGTTTGCAGAACTGGTGTGGCGTTATGCACCGCTGCCGTCGTGCGAATTGGTAAATATCTGTCAGCGCGAGCTGAACTGGCAAAAATCTACCACCTATACGGTACTGCGGAAACTGTGCGAAAAGGGACTTTTCAAGAACGAGGCCGGACTTGTTTCAGTGCTCATGACACGAGAACAGTTCTTTGCCGCCCAATCAGAGCGGTTTGTAGAGGAAACTTTCGGCGGATCGCTTCCTGCCTTTATTGCAGCCGTTACTTCCCGTAAAAAGCTGTCTCCAGCAGAGATAGATGAGCTTGAAAGAGTAATCAACACTTCGCGGAAGGAAGGAAGGAAGGAACGGCTGAAGCAGGCCGCATAAGCCGGAATGCGAAGATGAAAAAGGGATAGTCGCAAGCAAAAGGTTCATTGCCACACTGATGTGAATAAAGGCATCGTGATAGTAACATCCCGCTCATTGATAGAAAAATCCATTGCGCTTTTTGTCGTTTTGCCAATTACATTCTGCCACATTCCATGGTATAGTATTGCCTGTGTGAATACTACCTGTGCAAATAATGCGGGAGGGAAATCAAATGGAACTGGACTTTTCGGTATCGAATGAGTGGCAGGGCCTTTCTGACCAGGAGAAGCAGCAGCGTCTTTTTGATAAGCAGAAAGGTGTACTGGATACATTTCTCGTACGCCACTTAATAACACAAGAGCAATATGACCTGAGTCTCCATACCCTCATGGATAACATAGCAATACATGCCATGACATAAACGCGCAAATAACATCTTGCGGCAGAGGATGAGTTTCCACCTGTACGCCCCGGCATCTTTCCGCTACAATGGCCTTGTACTTAAGGTCATTAGGCATTGAGGACGGAGCAGAGCAGGCACGGGCGAGAAAGGAGGTCAAACCCCTTCTTCGTTCTGACTAAGACTTGAAGTATGTAAAAAACTGGACATCAAGAAGAACGTAATTGCCTTTCAGGGCGGTTGCGTTCTTTTTTTGTTGTCCCAAAACACGAAAGGAGCCGTTACCATGAGTGACAGCAACAGCATGTGGCCGTTTCAGGAGATCAGCGCGGAGGAAGGTCTTGACATCAACGAGATCTTCGGCACCGGCATATCCAACGGCGCAGCAGCACCCGAAGCCAACCCATTCCAGGTACCCCAGCAGGCCGTTCCCGCACCAGAGGCAGCAACGCCCCACGTGGAGCAGCCGCCTACATCCCCCGCAGCGCCCCAAGCGGAGCAGACCCCTGCGCCGCAGCCCACGGCAGTGACCATTCCTCCCGCGACGATCCCCGCCGAAGAACCTGCACCCAGCAATCCGCTGGAAGCAGCTTTCGAGGCAAAGACCGTGGAGAACGCCAAAGCCAGTCTCTTTGAAAAGAAGCCTGTCTTTTGCCATAAGAGCGCAAAGGAGGTCATTGAAGATCCTACCATGACATTCGAGGAGCTTCGCATCCGTAAGTCAGAGGATTTCCTTGACTTGGAGGAGGGCAAAAATGTGTCATGGTCGGTGGAGTATGGCACCATCCGCAAGGATGTCAAAGACCCCAAGGGAACAACGATCATCTCCATGAAGGAATCCATCGAGCGTTCCCGTGAGTTCCTGGACGCGCTCAGAAAAGCCAAGGACAAGAATCCGGACTGCATCGTGCGTCCCAAGGTGGCCATGAAGAATAAGGGCACTGCCGCTTACAAGGGAACATTTCCCACCGTGGAGGCCGCCCGCAACTCGGACAAGGTCATCTGCCTGATCCCCGGCAATGACGGTCACATCTATGAGATGCACAAGACCGAGCAGGGTGAATTTATCGCCCCAAAACACAAGATCATTGATTTTCAGGCGGTTGCGGCCGGGTTTACCCCGGCCCTGCCCCTGATCCCGCTGTCACTGATGCGCCAGATCATCGCGTTCTTCCGCTCCTTCATGGCAGAGCATGGACAGGAGTATGAGGCGCTGGTGCTGATCTATTGGGACAAGTGGAAGGAGGAATACCTCGCCTACGTCCCCAAACAGAACGTCAGCAAAGCGGGCATCCACGCCAGTTTGCAGGAAAACCCTTACGATGATGAAAGCCGCTATATCCACTATGCCGACATTCATTCCCACAATAGCATGGAGGCGTTTTTCTCCTCTATTGATGATGCGGATGAACGCGGAACCGGTATCTACATGGTGCTGGGCCATCTGGATCATTTCTATCCGGAGATTGCGGCACGTATCTGCTGCGGCGGGTCTTTCGTGGACATCGACCCCGGTACGGTGGTAGAGGGGCTTGAGGAACCCTTTCCGCCTGAATGGTGTATTGAAGTAAGCCACGAGAAGGCGCTGGCCTCAAGGGTCTCGCCTCGCAAAGCGGAGAAAACGGGTATCTGGGGCTGGAAGGCATTGGATCTTCTGCTGGGGGATCTAAAATGAAGCTGCCTACAAATACACCGGTGAAAATCGTCATGCTGGGCGCAGGCGGAACAGGCGGACATATCGCGCCGCATATCTATCGGCTCCTGTACGCGCTGGATCGGCCCAGCCGCTTTATCATCTGTGACGGCGATAAGGTGGAGTTCAAAAACCTCGTGCGTCAGAACTTTTCTCCCGCTGATCTGGGTGAAAACAAAGCAAAGATCCTGGCAGAGCGATACGCCGCCGTGTTCGGTATGGAAGCGGAATACCTGCCCGCCTTCGTGGAGGATCTGGATACACTCACCACACTCATTCACGCAGATGGCTGGGCAGGCGAGTACAGTCGCTACCTCACGGTACGCGAACAGGTCATACTTATCGGCGCCGTAGATAACGACAAGTCCCGTCAGCTTTGCCACAAGGCATTCCTGAAAGCGGAAAACCTTATCTATATCGACAGCGGCAACGGTGAGTTTTCCGGTCAGGTGGTATGCGGTGTCCGCAGGAATGGCCGTACCGTCCGAAAGCCGGTGGGCGGCGTATTCCCAGAGCTACTGAAGGCGCAGGATCGGTTCCCTTCGGAGCTTTCCTGTGCAGAAGCATCTCTGGCAGACCCGCAGAGCATGGCAGCCAATATTACCGCCGCTACGATCGTGGTGGATATGGTCTACAATATCCTCGTCAACGGAGAATGCAGCGCACGGCAAACGGACTTTTCCACCAAGACCGTCCGCATGAGTACCACATTGGATAAGAATAGGAGTGCAGCATGAAAGCTACTGTAGATTCCGGCGCATTTTTCAAGGCGCTGAACCGCGTAATTCCACTCTTGAAGGTCAGTGCGATCCCCGCGCTGAGCGAAGCGAGTATTCAATTTCGTGACGGTGTATGTACCATCACCGCCACAGATCTGGAGCTATGGATACAGACGGATATTCCGACCGAGGGGGACGACTTCGGCGTTGTCCTCTCCGGCACAAAGTCCATCGCGAAGGCAGGGAAGTTCTTCCGTGGCCCGCTGACATTTTCCTGCGCGGACGCGGCAGTTTCATCCCCACAGATCACCATGGCCTGTGCCGACAAAAGCGCGGAGTTTACCGGACATCCGCTGAAGGACTATCCGGAGCTGCCGCGGTTTACCTGTGAGCAGGCGTATACCGCCAATGCAGCACAGCTACTCGCCTGCATTGGCCGCATCAAGTATGCAGCCCAGCGGCGGAGCGACAGCCGCCCCGTAATGAGTGGTGTACGCTTCTACCGGCAGCAGCTCTACTGTGTGGATGGCCAGCGTCTGGCCGTCTGCGCAAACGACGCCATGACCGTGGATAAGACCTTCGTCGTTCCCGCGGACGCCATGTGGATCTTGAAAGCCTTTGGCGATCAAAACGTGTCCGTTCAGGTGGGCGTCCGGTATGTCCGTTTCGCGGCGGATGGGCTTTGCGCCTATGTCCGCCGTTTGGAAACCTGCGACACACTGACGCCGGAGGTCGCCATCCCCCGCAGCGAACGGGAGAGCTATGTGGTTGACCGCAAAGAATTTCTGCAAAGGCTGACCTATCTGAAGGAATGTGCTTCCCCTGTGAAAACCACACCTGTTGTCTATTTTGAAAACGGGTGTCTGTCGCTGCAAACACCATCCGCCCGATACCGCGCGGCAATCGAGCTGCCCGTCCGCAGCGAGGTCGCGTTTGCCTTTAACCTCTCCTATATGTGGGACGCCTTACAGCAGTTTTCTGGTCATGAGAAGGTACGCCTTCATGTGCTCAGTCCTGTTTCGCCTGTCACCATCACAGCAGAGGGCACAGATGATGTGGCACTGGTACTGCCCGTCAGATACCGTGCCGCCGCATGAACAAATAATGAAAGGAATCGACGAACATGAAAACCATTTATATCCCCAAGGGTGAAACTGTCCACTATGAAAGCCTGTCCACAGAACATCTCATCGTAGAGGGTACGTTGGAGGTGACCTATGGCGTAGTCGCAAAGCAGATCGACGGCGATGGCGTGATCCACGCTGGAACTGTGGAGGCGGACATCATCCGTATCCGCTGCATTGAGACAGCCCGCACTGTATGCCGCCGGCTTATCGCCAAGGTGGTGGAGTCCTCCGAGGTGTTCGCCTCCGAGAGCGCGGTGGTGAGCTGCTTCTGCTCCGCGGCGTATGTGGAGACTGGCCGCCTGACCGTTACCATCAGTGAGATCGACGAAGTGAAGGCCAAGCAGATCATCAACCTGCCCACCCGGCAGCGCACCCTCCTGGGAACACTGCTGGCGTCCATGTGGCGTGCTTTCTGGCTGTCCCTGTTCGCGTATCCTGTCCACACCAACGCGGTGAACGCATCATATCGCCCTGATACGAAGGATACCGAAGATGCACCTCCCGTACAGGAGAGCAAGACCGCGGAAGCTGCCAAGGAGCCCTTCGATGAAGAACTCTCCCGCTTTGTCAATATGTTCAAGCTGGCTCGGGAGAGCGGCTACACGCTGAAGCTCGTCCCCGGTACGCCGGAGGAAAACGCGCCCGTATTTGACTTTGCGGCAGAAGCCTTTGCGTCTCAAAAGGCCGCATGAACCACTACCCATACACCGTCACAAATATAGCGACGGGAGAAAGGCAAGGAACGCATCTGTTCCTTGCCTTTCCTGCAAATTATGCAGATGGCGAGGTGACATACCGTGAGTGAAGATTTACAGAGCCAACGCTACTATGTGCTGGAACGGATCAGTGAGCTGCGTGAACAGATCCCGCAAGCGATGCAGGCCATGGTGGTATTCCGCGCCCGTATTGAAAAGTACCGGCAAACGGATCTGTCCGCCGCCCATGATACCTATGACGCACTCCGTCGTGTCCGTGACGATCTGACACAGGCGTTGGCTGACGCACAGCCCCTGCTGATGGAATTGGAGAGCTATGCTTTGGCAACCATGGCGGGACAGCTGCTGCGGGGCTTTAAGGGCTTCGACCTGATGAGCACCGGCTACCGTCCGGTATATGATGCGGTCTGCCGGTTCGTGCAGCAGCTCCCGGAGAAAAACACTGTCAACGCAGCCACCATCGGGCGGCTCATGAACAACGTGAAGCTGGGGTACTATCCCACCGATCCGGATAACATTGCGCTGATGCTGCAAGGCATCTCTTTTCCGGAGGGTGTGACCACCAACGTCTTCGATCCCTGCTGCGGCTGCGGAAAGGCACTGCGGCAGATCGCCCAGGGCAACAACTGCTATGCCTATGGGGTGGAGCTGGATGAAAGCCGTGCGGAGGAGGCGCAGACCCGCCTGCACCGTGTAGGCTTCGGCAGCTTTTTCCATAGCGACATCAGCCGTGAGGCGTTCCATCTGCTGTTTCTGAACCCACCGTATCTCTCCGTTCTCAACGAAAGCGGCAGCAAGGCGCGGCACGAAAAGCGGTTCCTCATCGAGAGCATTCCCCATCTGCTGTACGGCGGTCTGCTGCTGTATGTGATCCCTTACTACCGTCTGACGTCGGATATTTGCCGCATCCTCTGCGATAATTTTGAGGACATTGCCGTCTGGCGTTTTACGGACGGAGAGTTCAAAAAGTTCAAGCAGGTGGTGGTCATGGGCACGCGGAAGCGCCGTGAGACTACACCGCAGGACACCGAATGGCTGGAGCAGTATGCCGCTTATCCTGACCGGATACCGGTGCTGACCGAGTTGAACAGCCCGCGCTACGCGCTGCCTGCCAACGAAACGGATGTCAAGGTATTCAAGGGAGAACGGTTCAACCAGAAGGAACTGGAGCAGCAGCTGCGCCGGTGTGACAGCTTTCAGCAGCTCATGGCCCGCAGCCAACTGGACAGCGGCGTCAAACACCCGCTGCTGCCGCTGTCCATCAGCCAGATCGGACTGATCGGCGGCTCCGGCATGATAAACGGGCTGATCCAGTGCGACTCGCCCCATATCATCAAGGGCCGCATCGTCAAGGTGATCCGCAGGGAAACCGACGAAAGATTCGCTGCCAGTGGTAAGCATATCGGCAGCGAGGTCAAAGAAACCATTACCAACAAAATGATCTTCAACGTCCTGACGCCCCACGGCTTCAAGGCGCTGACATGAGGAGGACTGATTATGAGCAGATCAACAACATTAGCCATCGTTCATTCCGTGGACAAATTGCAGGGAACCGACGACGCGGTGCGTACACAGGTCTGGGCGGAAACGACACAGCTGCTTACCCCCATGCTGGGGAAGCTGTACGCCCGCTTTGAACCGGCGCAAAAGGCATGGCGTCAAGCCACCTACACACCGTTGGGCGTGGTGCTGGGACGCACAGACCCGGCACTGTTTCTCTACTTCTTCTCCTATGGCAAAACTATGCAGAAGGAGGCAATGGAGTTCCATCTCTCCGGCCTTATGAACAGTCTGGCTGTCGATCAGAAAGTGGACAATGGCAATATACACAGCCTTGTGATGAGTCCCAGGGAAAACAGCGAGGAAGCTGCGGTCGCACACGCCGCGTGGCATGTAGGCATGACTTGTGGGGAAATATTCCCCGATTCCGGCATTTACTTTGCCGCGGTCAAGCAGGCCACCATCTCGGACAAGCTGACCGAGGACATTGCGAAAAACATGGAGCAATACGCCATTTCCCTGGTGCGTCTCTATGCGGAGGGGGCTGAGGACAAATGACCGATTCTTCGATCCGGTTTGTTCCGGAGTTGTTCTTCCAAAGAGCCATCGCCGCCCCGGAAATTTATCCCATCTTTGAGGAGCAGGAGTTCAGTCCTTATCTGAAAGAGCATGTGTTTGACAAGCTCTCCGAGAACGGGACTTTCAATCTGGAGCAGTTGGATCTTACCGCTTTCGAGATGAAGCACGTCCTTCCGGCCAATATGCCAAAGGCAGTGAAGCGGGTACATGCCAACTGGGCGGAAAGTTTCAATGCCAAGGTCAGAAATACTGCCGCAGCGTCAAAATGTGTACGCACGTTTTTCTGAGGTGGCCTATGTATGATCATGAATATGAATGGCAGATCTTGGGATTTCTGCGGATACTGAAATATATTTGGCAGAGAAATAAAAGTATTCTCGCCGACCTCGTGCGTGATTATCGTTGTGGCGAGATCGACACCGAGGACATATTTGAGTTATCCGTGATGCTTCTTGTGGAGTACATTTGCGTGGACTATCTGCCTGAAGACGATCCAAACGATTTCTACGGGGAGGAATATACCTGTTACCTTCTAATGGAGTCGGAGCTGGATGATTTTTTGACGCTTATCGCGCAGATAGAGACCCTTCGCTTCAGAACAACCGAATGTACCGGGAGAAATAAGCTTCGTGACGCGGTGGAGATGTTTATGGGGAATGTGCTGTACGATTTCAAAATCGTGCCGTGCGAGGCCGGGTGTGTGATCTATCTTTGGCCGCCGCCTGACTACTATGACCCCATTGAGTTTGCCAATTCCATCATCGACCTGATGACCTACATTGGCGCGGAGATCGACCGCATGAAAGCAGAGCTGGCAGCGGTGACCGCTGCGGAGCAGGAAATGGAGGTGGCTGCGTAAGTATGGAAACAGCCGTAAACCGGGATTACAGTGGCGAGATCCTTTTGCGCGTCTCGCCCGAAAGCGGCAGATTTATCGTAGAGGAGCACAAGAAAAACGGTGTGGTCAGCTATAAGGAAATATCGCCGCTGGATTTTTACAACACCATCTATGGCAGCTTTGACCGGGAACACTTCCTACGGAGCGGATTGCTGCCGCCAAATTGCCTTCAGGTCAGCTTCTGCGGCGAGGACAAATACTTTGTACTCTGGAATCCGGAGCTTCGGGCCGACATCTTCTATGGCGATACCGAGTACTTGGATTTTCCTATCCCGCGTATGGTGTTCGGCATACGAACCCTACGGGATGGCCGTGCGGTAGATTGCTCTATGGGCGTTGTGGCAGATGAGCCGCCAACGGGGAATACGAAAATGTATCACTATCCTTTCTCCAATGTTTATGACGATCTGCGTGTCTGCGTGGGCAACAATGTGCTGCCGCATTTCAAGAGTCAGACACAGTTGTCGAAGTTCCCGCGCTTTCTGCTGGGCATTCCCAACAACGACGATTTTTTCAAGGAAAGCCATAACAGGCTGCATATGTCTCACAGGGAACTGCTGGAGCACCTGAAGGACAAGGAACCCGCCTACTATTACACGGATGTACTGGTAGAAAGCGGCAAAACACTTTCTGATTTCATCAATGGGAGGTAGCAAATGAACGATCCCAGAGAATTGTTGTCACGGCTGGCCGCGCCCTTTGCGGCGGAGGATCTGGAATGGCGGCTGCAAATCGCCTATGAGGATCGGATGCAGGGCATCGCCGTACCCTATGTGACCAACCGTGCGATCCAGAACCGTCTGGACGACGTTATGGGCCCTGACCGCTGGCATAACGAGTTCAAGCAGTGGCACAGTACAGGCAAACGGGAGTCGCAGCTTTGCGGCATCTCCCTCTATTTCGAGGAGCGCGGCTGGATCACCAAATGGGACGGCGCCGAGGACTCGGATATCGAACCCATCAAGGGCGGATTATCCGATTCCATGAAGCGTGCCGCCAACCAGTGGGGCATTGGCCGTGTGCTCTACAGCATGGACACCGTTTGGGTCAATGTGGAGAAGAAGGGCAAGAGCTTCATCATCAAACCCACAGAGCGCGGTAAGCTGGACGCCCGGTATCTGGAGACGTTAAAAAGTCTCGGTCTGACGCCGGCGAAAGCCTGCGGCATCCAGTCCCTGCTGATTCCCGCCCTGCGCACGGAGGAACAGGCCCCTGCCCCCACAGCAAAGTCCACGGCGCAGAAAGGCCCGCCAAAGCCGCAGGAGGACACGACCGTTGTTCCGTTTCCTGCCTGCGAGTACACCGTACTGGAGGCCAAGGCTGCGGGGACGACCGTGCAGCTTATTCTGGAAACCCCGGAGGGCAAACGCTGCTACGCATACGCCATGGGGAATCACCCGGAGCTGCAAAAGGGTGCGAAGCTATACCATGTGGAAAAACGCATGGTAAAAAAAGACAATGTGGTTTTCTATCTGCTGGACAGCTTTGAGGTCATTCAGCAGAAGGACGCCGCATGAGAAAGGAGAGCTTTTGATGGAAAAACTCAAATCGTTCCGGATCACAGCCCTGCACATGGAGGGTTTCAAGTCCTACAGTCAGCCCACCGATCTGACCTTTGGCGATCCCACCGTCATTACGGGCGGCAACGGACGCGGCAAGAGCAGCATCGCGGATGCCATCGCCTTCGCTGTCACCGGTCTGCCCTTCTTCGGAGAGCACCGCATTGACCGGCTCCACAGCGAGGATAATCCGGATCTGTTTATCCGCATGCGGTTTGTGGATGAAAACGGGACGCTCCATGAACTGTCCCGCGCCCGTAAGAGCAACCGTATGACCATCACCTATGATGGCTGCGAGGTGCGGCAGGTGGATCTCACCGATCTTTTCGGAGAACGGGATGTGTTCCTGTCTATCTTTAATCCGCTGTACTTTATTGAGGAACTGGGCAGCGATGGCAAGAACCTTCTCCAACGGTATCTGCCCGCACTCAGCAAGGAGGACGTTCTGGCGCAGATGGCAGGCCCCGCCGTGGACGCCCTGCGGGATGAGCCGCTGCTCTCACCGGAGGTGGAGAGCCGGAAGCTGCGGGAAACCATTCGGGAACTGGAGAATAACATCCTGTACCTCACCGGGCAGCAGGATATGACCACTGCCCAGCAGCAAAACAGTAAGACCGCCCTGCGGGAGCTGCGGGAAAAGGAGAATGCTCTCCAGAACGAGGAGCAGTCGCTGAAAAGCAAACAGTTTGCCGGTGTGGATATTGCTGCGCTGAACGATGAACTGGCAGACCTCAGTGCCCGTTATAGTGATTTGGCAAATCAACGGCAAATACCTACAGCCTCGGATGAATGCATCCTTGCATTGACGCAGGAGCTGACCGCTCGAAAAGCAGCGGTCTACACGCCTAAGTATGCGGAGGCCACCGCGCAGGTCAACGCCAGGATACGTCAGTTGGGCAGTCAATATCAGCATGAAAAGGAACAGTACAGCCAGCTCAAGCCCGGCTATCAATGCCCCACCTGCCGCCGCGCCGTAACGGCGGACGAGTTGCCCGCGATGCAGAATGCTTTTCGGACATCTATCAAGCAGATCGTAGAGGCAGGTCAGGCAGAGCGTGCCAAGCTGGAGGAGCTGCAAGCCCTTGAGAAAAAAGCACGGGATACGTTTCTGCAATTCCAGAAGGACGATATTGCCAAATTGGAAGAAACCTTGCAGGAGGCAAAGGAAGCCGCTGAACCGGATGCAACCCGTCCCGAGGCACAGCAGCTTCAGGAGCGAATGCAGGCACTGGCGGCAGAGCTGGAGTTCGGCGCGCTCTCTCAGGAGGAATATGACCGTATGTTTGCCTGCCGTGAGGAATTGCAGCAGGTTCGTGCGGACATTGCAGCCATTGAGAAAGCCACACCCGCAGCCGGTGATCTGGACAGCCAATTGAAAGCGACCCGTGCGGAGATCGAACAGTGCAAGCTGAAGCTGCAATATCTGGCGCAGTACATCAGCAAGCGAGCGGAGATGACTTTCTCCGCCCTGAAAATGAACCGCGTGGAGATCTCGCTCTACGATGTGGTGAAATCCACCGGCGAGGTCAAGGACGCCTTCAAGTTCACCTATAACGGGCGGCGGTATGACTGGCTTTCCCTCTCGGAGAAGATCCGCGCGGGCATGGAGGTGTCTGAGCTGATGAAGCGGCTCACCGACAGGAACTATCCGCAGTTCGTGGATAACATGGAGTCGGTGGACGATCTCGCCAATGTGCGCCCCACGGGACAGGTCATTATGGCGAAATGTGTCAGCAAGGCAGAGCTGTCCGTCAGGCCGGTGAAGCCAATCCTGACCGCGATGCCCACCGCCGCATAAGCGGCACGGGAAGGAGGTGCGTCCTCTGGCTCGTGCCTATGAAAAGATCCCCATCGTAGACACGGCCAGACGGTGCGGGCTTGTTCTTGACCCCTCGACGCTTCGGCGTCGGGAGGTCGAGGCAAGCTGTCCCTTCTGCGGTGACCACGGTAAGGGGAAATACCATCTGAGCCTCAATGTGGATACAGACCAATACCGCTGCAACCTGTGCGGCGCGTCCGGCAACAGCGTTTCGCTGTATGCCCGGCTGCACGGTCTGACCAACAAAGAGGCATATATGGAGCTGAGCCGGGGCGGCAACGTGTACCCCATGCCCCAACAGCCCAGCTCCCAAAATACAGAGCCGCAGCCAAAACCATTGGCACAGCGGCATGAGGTATATACGGATATGCTCTCACTTCTGACGCTTTCGGCAGAACATCGGGAAAACCTGCGTGAACGCGGCCTTTCCGATGACCGCATCGACCAAAACCAATATCGCAGTATGCCGCAGACGCCGGAAGGCCGAAAGCTGCTGGCCTCGCTGCTGCGAGGCACCGGGCATGACCTGCAAGGCATTCCCGGCTTCCGTACCAACTATGGAGAATGGACACTGTCCGGTCCCAACGGTTTCCTGATCCCTGTCCGTGATAAGGACGGTCTGATACAGGGTATGAAGATACGGCTCGACGAAGGTAAACCGGGTCGGAAGTATCGCTGGCTCTCCAGCCGCAATGCCCCCAATGGGACACGCAGCTATTCATGGACGCACGTCACCGGCAGCACCGCCAGCAAACGCGCCTATATCACGGAGGGGCCGCTGAAAGGCGACGTGGCCAGCTATCTGGACAACGACGCCCTGTTCGTCTGCATCGGCGGTGTCTTTGCCCTCCACGGGCTAAAAGATACGCTGATAAGCCTTGGCGTGACCGAGGTGGTGGAGGCAATGGACATGGATCAGATGAGCAATCCACAGGTGCGGCGTGCCATACAGGCCATCCGTCAGGAAGTGCAGGGCATCCGTGGCATACGGTACTCCAAATACGTCTGGAATCCGGCGTATAAGGGGATCGACGACTACTATCTCAGCCGCATCGCGGCACAATGAGGAGGACATGCTATATGACAGAACTCAAATTTGAAAACATGACGGCCGCCGCGTCCGGCGATAGTCAGAATATGCTGGGAAAGCTGCTGTATTTCTCTCTGCCCAGTGTTTTAGTGGATAAGGATGATCTGCGCCAGCTCTGTGTCGATATGAACATCCCCTACGCAGGCGGCAACCGCCTGTCGGTGTCTGACGCGTTCCGCAGTGCCACCGGCGATGTGCGGGACAGGATCATCAGCGAGGAATACGGCGAACGCCATATTTATCAGATCTATTGCCGGGATAACCGGCGTATTTCCGACAGCATCATCTCCCGTGAACTGGTAAAGGAGACCATGCACCAGGAAACCAACCAATATGAGAAGCTGGCCAACATCAGCTACGATAAGGACAGCCAGATCTTCAGCTACGACAATCTGGCCTATGACAGTCAGATAGACGCCATGGCCTATTGCCGTAGGGCGGAGGAGCTGTTTGAGCTGTACCAGCGCTGCGCCAACCGAAGGCAGGTGGAGACCATCTGTGTGAATTTCCTCCGTATGCTGGAATCCACCAAGCTCAGTGTCAACGGACATCTCTACTTTGTGCCGCGGCACAATATGGAAAAAGTAGATATTTTCGAGGACTTCGTCGCCGAGCTTAGCCGACTCAGCCGCAATCAGACGCACCTGATGGCGAACTCCATCTACATCATCGACGACGCCAAGCAGCGTCAGAAAATGACAGAGGAGTTCTATTCCGCCGTCAAGAAGGAGATCGCGGAGTATCAGGAACGTGCCGACTATTTCATCAAGAGCGGCTGCCAGAGCCCCAGCGTCATGGACCGTTGGGTGCTGAAGATCCAGAGTCTGGAGGGGAAGAAGCAGCACTATGAAGACGTGCTGCGCCGTGAGCTGGATGGGCTGGACGATGATTTCGCCACCCTGAAGCTCTTATCGCAGGAACTGTCTTTCCGTGCCCAGGCGATTCGGACGAAGAAGGCGGCGTGAAAAGAAAAGGGTGGGCGTAACCAAGCCCTGCATAAGAAATAGTATTTTCTTGCAACAAAAGGCGATGCCTGACTCCAAGTGGAGGCAAGCATCGCCTTTTGTATCTGGACATAGAGCTTCTCGGATAGCTCCAAACTGTGTTGGAGCGGATTGGCTTGTTTATCTACATCGCCATAATCGGAAAGTGCTACTTGAAGAAAACAGTAATTTTGTTCTCTCCATCTTCCCAATTAAGTCCACAACCATCGTATTTAAATTCTTGGAAATTGGTGTTATAGCCCATATGGAGCCCTAAGTCTCGATAACTTACCTGCGCAGAATCATCGTCCCAATTAAGTGTTAGTTCCATTTGCATATAGCCATAGTTGTATGTAACCGTTGCTAATATGCCCGTGTAATTATACTTTGTTCCGCCATTTTCCACAATAGCGACAACGCGCCCGCAAAAGTTTTCACCTTCGCCAATTGCTTTTTTGACTGCTCTAATTGCTCCGTTAATACTCATTAATAGTCTCTTCCTTCCTGAGTTTTACATAGTGTCATCAGTTTTGACGATATTAGGGGGACTTAGATTGATTTAAGCAAAGAAGCTCTACATAGATGATATGTCATAATCCATCATCGTGTGACATACTCTTATAATTTTAGTTGTAGTTCGCTTATGCATGAGATCTCTCCATCGCTCCCTTGACACTACACCGCTGCCGCAATCCTCCAAATATACTCTTCCCAACTCTGAAACAACAATTTAACCTATGGAGGATATTATGAGCAACTCATCAATGAATTACGTTATGACCCTTTTGCAGAACTACCGCGCCACCAAGCGCAAGATTGAGCAGCTCCGCTACGAGCTGGAGCATCCGGCCAGAGTGACACCAGATGAAATGATTGAGGCCATGAATTTCGCCAAGGGGGATGGCGAGGGTCGGCCCTCCGGCAGCATATCCAACAAGACGCTTTACATCGCCATGAACTTCCAGAGTGCAGCGGATGAGGCAAACGCCGCGTTGGCACATGATCTGGTCAGCCGCCTTGTGCCGCTGGAACAGGAGATCAACCGTCTGGAGCACTATGTGGCACTTCTGGAGCCGCGGCAGGCCGAGGTCATTCGACTCGCCTACTTCGAGGGGCACACATGGCAGCAGATCAGCACTAAAACCCAAATCACAACAAGAACGCTGTATAAGATCCGCAATCAAGCGGTCGAAGAGCTGGCGGAAATGTATGCGCTGACTGCCGATCTGCAGCGGTAAAGCCTTGATGTTCCCATCTTTTTCTCAAAGGCTTCACCTATTGTTCACCAAGTCTTACCTTGAAAGGGCATTTTGAAGCTGGTATTCTTTAGAATACAGAATCATAGACAACGCTTCCTGGCATCATGCCGGGAGGCGTTGCTCTTTTATCAGCATTTTCATAAAACACCGAGATCTGGCAATACTACCGACAATGCTATTGGAAAAGAGGAAACTTCATGGAAGCAAACCGTCCGAGTACCAGCCACACCACCCATACAGCGCCACGAGATATCGCCTGTGTGAGTATCGACACCTCCGCCTCCTGCGCTGAACGCATCAAGCAGTATGTGGAGCAGGTAGGCGACCCATACTGCTATACGGACAGCGGCATTGTGGTAAAGCTTGCGTATTCTAACACAGATGTGAGCCTGCAAGACCGCCTGCGGGCTTATGCGTGCAGCCTGTCCTGATTCCCCAAAGTTTCCCTGTTGACAAAAGCAAAGCGGGAAAGCATAATAGACCCGTCAGTGAAAATAATGTTGCCGCCCGGCAATGACAGCCAGAAACCGCTTTCCTGAATTTTTAGGAGGTACGTTTTATGGCTGCATTTTTTTGCCCACAAACCGAAGATCTTTCCAGACAGCATTGGTATGGCATTTCTTATCTCCGCCTGTCAAAGCTGGGCAAGCGCTATGAGAGTGAGAGTATCGACAACCAGCGAAAGCTGATCCACGAGTTCGTGCAGCGGCACCCGGAGATCACGCTGGTGGGGGAGCAGGTAGACGACGGTTATACCGGCACCAACTATGACCGGCCGGGCTTTCGCGGCGTTATGGACGCTATCCGTGAAAAGAAGGCAAACTGCGTCATTGTAAAAGACCTATCCCGCCTTGGCCGTGAATATATAGAGACCGGCAAGTATCTGGAAACCATTTTCCCAGATATGGGCATCCGGTTCATCTCTGTCAATGACGATCTGGACAGTGAACACACGCCGCTGTGCGATGATATTTCCATACCCATCAAGAACATCATGAACGAGGCGTACTGCCGCAACCTTTCCCAGAAGCTGCGGGCACAGTTTCGTGTCCAGCGCAAGGCGGGAGAATTTCTCGGCGCCTTTGCCTGTTACGGCTATCTGAAAGACCCGATCGACAAGCACAAGCTCATTATTGACGAATATGCCGCTATGGTGGTCCGCACCATCTTTCAACTGAAAATGGAGGGCTACAGCCAGCAGGCTATTGCCAACTATCTCTCCACGGAGGGCATTCTGCCGCCGGCGGCATATAAACAGCAGCAGGGGCTGAAATATCAGTCCGGATTTCAGGCAGTCGGTGATAATATCGCGTGGTCGCCCGTCGCGGTACGGGCTATTCTAGAGAACCCTATCTATATTGGGACGTTGGTGCAGGGCAAGCGCGGAACACCCAACTATAAGATCAAGCAGATGAAGCTGCGCAGCAAAGAGGATTGGTGCGTTGTGGAGAAGAACCACGCACCAATTATCAGCGAGGAGCTATTCACTTCGGTACAGCACCTGTTGTCACTGGATACCCGAACTTCCCCTTCCGAGGAGGTGGTACAGCCTTTGGCCGGAATGCTGTACTGCGCCGATTGCGGCCGCGCCATGTGCAGGCGCAGCGTAAAGCGCGGCAACCGCACGTTTTACTACTACGTCTGCTCTACGCACAAGCGCTCCAAGCTGTGCAGCAGCCACTCCATTTCGCAGACCGCTTTAGAGAACGTGGTGCTGCGGGCCATCCAGAAGCAAATTGAGATGGTGGTCGATATTGACCAGTTAATTCACGAGATCGGTCAAAAGAGCATCCAAGCCGCCAAGCACCGACAGTTGGATATGACGATTGAGGAGAAAGAAAAGCAGATCACCGAGCAGAAGGAATACCGCATGCGTTTGTTGGAGGCTTTCCACGATGATCTGATCTCCCGCACGGAATATGACATGATGCGGCAGCGCTATACGCAGCGGATCGACGCATTGCAGGTGGCCCTCGCCAGCCTGCACGAGCGGCGGCAGGCTTTAGAGGAAGGCGCGGCAGACACCCGGAACTGGGTCGCCGAATATACCAAATTCAGGAAAATAGACAAGCTTACCCGTGAAATGGTGGCTGGGTTGATCCGCAGGATCACGGTATCCGAGGGCAAGCAAATTACGATACAGTTCAACTACGCCGACGAGTTGGCATCTTACCAACAGATGATCGCAGCAGCAACGAAGGAGGTGGGGTAAGCATGGCACGAAAAAGCAAATATCTGTCAGCCCCACCTGTGTCTGAGGTTTCTGCTCACTATCTGGCCGGACAGTATGGCCGGTTATCTGTGGAGGACGGCGACGATACCGAAAGCAATTCCATCGGCAATCAGGCGAAAATCGCTGACGCTTTCCTTGCGGAGTACCCCGATATCCAAATTGTCGAGCGGTACGCTGACAACGGTTATACCGGTATGAACTACAACCGCCCGGCCTTTCATCAGTTGATGGCGGATGTACGGAGCGGCAAGATCAACTGCATCATCATCAAGGACATCTCCCGTTTGGGCCGCCATTTCGTCGAGACCAGCGAACTGGTGGAGCAGATATTCCCCGCCATGAACGTGCGCCTTATCAGCGTCAATGACAACTATGACAGTCTTGTGCAGGATGTCAGTGCTGCCGCGTCCCTCACCATGCCGCTGAAAATGGTCATGAATGAGAACTACGCCAAGGACATTTCACGCAAAATACGCAGCAGCATCCATGCGCAAATGCGCAGCGGCACATACCTGCCTTCGTCCAGCAGCGTCCCTTACGGTTATCTCCGGAATGCCACTGCCGCGTCTTATGATATTGATGAGGAAGCCGCTCCGGTCGTCCGGCGTATCTTTGCCTTGCGTTCCGAGGGCGTCAGCTTCAACGCTATCGCAAAGCAGTTGAATCAGGAACATATCCCGTCCCCCGCTCAACTGCGTTATCTGCGTGGAATGAACAGCTCCGCAGCGTACCGGGACGCACTGTGGAGCAGGGCGACTATCCGCAAGATCGTCGGCAGCGACGTCTATATCGGCAACCGCACCTATGGGAAAGTATCCCGAAACCATTTGAATGAGAAAAAGAAGCGTCAGCCCGTTGAGCAATGGACGGTCATTCCAAACGCACATCCGCCGATCATCAGCAAGGAACTGTTTGACGCGGTGCAGCAGGTCAACCAAGAGGTTCTTGCGTCCCGCGCCGCCTATCGCACATGTGCTGATATTGGCGATGTGCAGGTCGATCTTTTCCACGGTAAGCTGTTCTGCGCGGAGTGCGGCAGTCCCATGGGGGCTGGAAAGGGCTGCGCCCGGCACGGCGCACAATCCCCCAGCCGGCTGTTTTATGACTGCAATCGCTACCGCTACTCCGCGCACACTGTCTGTTCCAGCCACTACATTCGCCACGAACGACTGCTTGCCGCTGTCACCGATGTCTTAGACCAACAGTTGACATTGGCGGTTGATGTAGAGCGGCTGATCCATGAGATCGACCATTCCGCCGAACTGACACAGGCAAAGCAGGAAAAGCAAAATACCGCCACAAGCCTGCGGCTCCAGCGGCAGGGCCTTGACCGGAAACTGGATATGCTGATTCACGACCTGTCCACCGGCCTGATCAGCCGCGAGGAATTTCTTTACGCAAAGGAAAAATACCGGGCAGAGCTCAACCGCATTCTCGCGGCGGAAGCCGCACAAAAGAAGCAGGTCGAGCAGATGCAGAAGGGCTTATCCACCGCGCAGGCGTGGGTACGCGCTATGCAGGAATATCAGCGGCTCCCGGCCATAACAAGGGAACTTCTTGATACGCTTGTCGAGCGCATCTCCATTCACGAGAATCGCAGCATCACGATCCAACTCAACTATGCCGACCCCTTCGCCGCACTACGCCCCTATCATACACAGACAGAGGAGGCTGCTTGCTGTGGATAAAACAACTTCCGATCTCATGATCTGCTACTACCGCCTTTCTTCAGAGGATGGCGACGTCGCACGCGGAAATGCCGCAGAGAGCTTCAGTATCTCCGCACAGCGTCTCTGCGTGCGGAACTTCCTCGCGTCCCGTCCTGATCTGGAGGGAACCGTTGAGGAGATCGTAGACGATGGCTACACCGGCACCAATATGAACCGTCCTGGTATGCAGCGGCTGCTGTCGCTGGTAAAGTCTGGGAGCGTCAAGACTGTCATTGTGCGTGACCTCTCCCGTTTTTCCAGAAACTTTCTGGAGGGCGGCCACTATCTGGAGTTCGTGTTTCCGGCGTATGGCGTCCGCTTCATCTCCATCAACGACCACTTCGACAGCGCCGACTATGGCGAATCCACCGGTGGTCTGGAGCTGGGCATCACCAACCTGCTGAACCAGTTATACAGCCGCGACCTGTCCCGCAAGATCAAAAGCGTAACAGACCGCAAAAAGCTGAATGGCGAATATGCCTTTGGCGCTGTACCTTACGGCTATCAAAAGGGTGAGCAGAAAAACACCATCGTAATTGACGCGCCTGCCGCCGATGTCGTCAGACAGATATTTCAGTGGGCCTCGCAGAGCACCGGCATCACACAGATCGCGCAGCGGCTGAATGCGTCCGGCACCGAGACTCCTTCCGCCTATCTGGCGAAAGTCCGGGGCCGCTACAAGGTGCGGAAGTTCTGGACATACGAATCCGTCCGGAATATTCTTCAGAACCGCATCTACACCGGCGATACGGAGGCGTTCAAGTCCCATGTGGTCAAGGTCGGCAGCAACCGCACGAAGCTGCTCCCCGAAACGGAGCGCCCCATCATCCCCCATACTCACGAGCCCATCGTGTCACGGGAGCTATATTTTCTCGCCCGCAGCACCGTACAGAAAACGGCACCGAAAACGCCGACAGGAAACACGCCCAGCCTGCTGCAGCCCTATCTCGTCTGCGGCTGCTGTGGAAACCGTCTCGTGAAGGGCAAGGCCTCCAACAAGAACTGGCGCTGTGCATCGGCGCGCTATGTACCGGAAAGCGGCTGTGCCGAAGTTTGTATCTCCGATGCTGACTTGCAAGCTATTCTGATCCGTGCGATCAACATGCAGTGCCGGCTGCGGGATGCCCGTCTTGCGACCTATCATCGTCAATTTGAGAACCATGCCTCCAAGCGCCGCGCCATCAACACAAGGATGCAGAGAGTGCAGGCCGATATCCGCCGCAAGCAAGAGGCGCTCATGTCTCTCTATGAGGAGCATGTCAGCGGCCGACTGTCAAAAGAGTCCTTTACAGAAAAACGGGAAAGCCTTCTCCGTGTGCAGAACGAAAAGAAGCGGCAGCTCGCCCAGTTGGAAAGCGATTGGGAGCTGCTCTCCGCGGAGGAGGAAACCGCCAAAAAGGAAGAACGGCAAACCTCCGTCCTCTCTCCGTACCATGAAATAAGCGCTTTAGACCCTGCTCTTATGCGAGAATTAGTTTGTGAAATTTTAGTTTTCCACAGGCAAAAAATTCAAATTAACTGGAGATTTCCTGATTTTACAAGTGAATTTATCGAATAAAGTTCTCAAAAAATTATTTGTTGTCCCATATTGACATCAACCGTGAGCGGCAGCCCCATCCTGCAGAACGGCAAGCTGGTGGGGGCTGTGACCCACGTTCTCATTGACGACCCCACGCGGGGCTACGGCATTTTCATGGAAAACATGCTGAACATGACGGGATGACAGGAGGCGACCCACATGCGGTCTTTGCTGATCCGCGACACCACCCGTGAGGAGCGGGAGGAGATCGTCCGCCGGGCGCTGAGCGCCTGCGGCGGAAGCTGCGACGGCTGCAATGGCTGCGGCAACTCCGGCGGCGGCCGGATCGAGGCCATTTACCAGCCCTATATCGACGGCGAAAAGGAGCTTGCTCAGATCAATGAGGAGTACTCCGCCAGCCGCCGACTGATCCGATAGCAGTTGTATCCAGTAGTATGGCGCGGCGTATGCCGCGCCATACTTTTTCCGCTGAGGAAACATCTGCTTGACCTTTTTCGGCGCAGACCGTATAATGTAAAATACGACACTGTTTGAAGGGAGGCGATCATATGGCCAGACAGAACCTGCTTCTGTCGCTGCGGGAGGGACACACCCTGACCCTGCGGCAGCAGACCAGGCTGACGCTGCAGCTCAGTATTCCCGCCATTCTGGCCCAGATCTCCTCCATCGTTATGCAGTACATCGACGCCTCCATGGTGGGGCAATTAGGCCGTGACGCCTCCGCCTCCATCGGTCTGGTGGCCTCCAGCACATGGCTGTTCGGCGGATTGTGCCGGGCGCTGGTGGTGGGCTTCTCCGTGATGGTGGCCCAGCGCATCGGCGCGTGCGAGGAGCGGGACGCCCGGAATCTGGTGAAGCAGGGCCTGTGCTCCGGCATCGCCTTCGGCCTGCTGCTGGCGGCCATCGGCGCCGCCATCTCCGGCGGACTGCCCCACTGGCTTCACGCGGACAGCGCCATCTGCCCCGACGCGTCGGCGTATTTCCTGATTTTTGCCTTGTCCCTGCCCTTCGTACAGCTGAACCGGCTGGCGGTGGGCCTGCTGGAGGCCGGCGGCAACATGCGCACCCCAAGCATATTGCTGGTGCTGATGTGTGCGCTGGACGTGGTATTCAACTCTCTGCTGATCTTCCCCACCCGGCAGCTCGGCGCCCTGACGCTGCCGGGTGCGGATCTGGGCGTGGCGGGTGCGGCGCTGGGTACGGCGCTGTCTGAAGCGGTGGTAGCCATCATCCTGTGCGTCTGCCTGCTGCGCTCCCCCATGCTGGGTCTGCGGAAGGGCGAGCGTCTGCGCTTTGTCCCCGCCCAGCTGCGGCGGGCTGTCCGGCTGGGCGCGCCTGTGGCCATCGAGCAGGCGGTCATGTCCAGCGCCCAGGTGGTGACCACCCGCATCATCGCCCCACTGGGCACGGTGGCCATCGCCGCCAACTCCTTCGCCGTCACCGCCGAGGCCCTGTGCTACATGCCCGGCTACGGCACGCAAAGCGCCGCCGTCACCCTGATCGGCCAGAGCGTAGGCGCCAAGCGAAAGGATCTGGTCAATCGTCTCGGCTGGGTCACGGTGCTGCTGGGGATGAGCGTTATGCTTCTCTCCTCCGCCGTTATGTACATCCTGGCCCCGTGGATCATCGGCATGCTGAGCCCCGACGCACAGGTGGTAGCCCTGGGCACCCAGGTGCTGCGGATCGTGGTGTTTTCCGAGCCGCTGTTCGGCGCATCCATCGTGGCCGCCGGTGTGTTCCAGGGGGCGGGCAGCTCCCTGCTGAGCTCCGTGCTGAACTTCACCAGCATGTGGGGCGTGCGCATCACGCTGACGCTGCTGATGGTGCCCCGCTGGGGCCTTCAGGGCGCGTGGATCGCCATGTGCATCGAGCTGTGCTTCCGTGGATCGCTGTTCCTGTTCTTCCTGTGGCGGAAGAAATGGCTGCCAAAAGAGCTATCCTGAACCATATATGTTTTTTGTCGCAAGCTTTCCAGCGCCAATGGTGCAATTTTTGCACCATTGGCGCTTTTTGTGCAAACAGCGAAATTTTTGCGTTAATTTTTTCTTGACATTTGGCAATTATCCTGTAGTATGAAATAGGAAAAGGCATTTTTTACCTGTTTGCCGCATTTTTCAGAAGGGAGGTCACCCTATGGACGCCGGATTTGTCAAGGTAACGGTCACGCCCAATGTACAGGCAGTACCTGTGGCATTGGCCGCGCAGTCGGCCAGCCTGCTGGCATGCAGTGCCGGAGAGCTGCAGCGGGCCATCCGGGAGCTGACGCTGACCAATCCCATGGTGGAGCCGGTGGAGGGCGATGATCCCTATTACGACCTGATCGCCTCCATTCCCGCCCGGCGGGAAACGCTGGCGGAGCATCTGTCCGCCCAGCTGCGCATGACACTGAGGGAGCCGGCTCTGCTGCGGGTCTGCCTGCTGCTGGCCAACAGCCTGGATGCCAACGGCTATCTTCGGGATGACGAGGCCAGCCTGTGCCGTGACTTCTCCTGCGATGCCGCGCTGTTTCACCGGGCACTGCGGCATATCCAGGCGCTGGAGCCTGCCGGTGTGGGCGCACGCAACCTGTCGGAATGTCTGTGGCTGCAGCTACAGGCTATGGGCGATCCCGATCCCCTGGCGGCATTAATCGCCCGGGAGCATCTGGAGGCGCTGGCCCGGGGCACGCTGTCGCTTCCGGGCGCCAGCCAGGCGGAGACAGATGCCGCCGTAGCGCTGCTGCTGTCGCTGGAGCCCCGGCCCGGCAGCGCCTTTGACCATGAGGCCACCGTGTTCGTCGTACCGGACGTGGCGGTGCACCTTCAGGACGGCGCACTGGCCGTCTCGCTGGTCAACCAGCCCCATGTTCCGGCGCTGAACGCCCAATACACCGCCCTTATGGCACAGGGCTCCCCTCAGGATAAGCAGTATCTCCAGGAGCAGCTGGCCTATGCCCGCAGCTTTCTTTACGCGATCCAGCAGCGCAGCAGCACCTTGCTGTGCGTGGCCGCCTATGCCGTACAGCAACAGGCGACTCATCTGATGGAGCCCCAGTGCTGTCCCCTCCGGCGTCTGACCCAAAGCGAGGCTGCCGCCGCGCTGGGACTGAGCGTCTCCACCGTCAGCCGGGCCGTCAGTGACAAATATCTGCAATACGAAAACCGGGTCATGCCCCTGAAAGCCCTGTTTACCGCAGGAGGCTGCGCCAGCAGCTCCAAGGAGGAGATCATGTCCCGCATCCGCCAGATCTGCCGTCAAGGCCCGCGCCGTCCCAGTGACAACGCCATCGCCCAGCAGTTGGCCCGGGAAGGGATCCACATCTCCCGCCGCACCGTCAGCAAATACCGCCACGCCCTTGAGGAGGAAGGAGGCACCTACCGATGAAATATCGGATCATCAAATTTACCGCCGCGCTGCTGGCCGTTCTGTGTCTTTTGACCCTGCTGCCGGTACATGCCTCTGCCATTCATATGAACATTCGCGTGGCCGTCAAGGGCAAATGTCCTCCCTATCACTTCTGGGACGGCGACACCGCCAAGGGACTGAACATCGACATTCTGGAGCTGATGGCGGAAAAGGAGGGGCTGAATGTAGAGTATGTCTCCTACACCACCAGCAGCGATGCCGCCGATGCTCTGCTCTCCGGCGAGGTAGACGCGGTACTGGGCGTTCTGTCCGGCACCGTCTGCCCCGAGGGTACACGGCTGACCAATGTGATCTCCTCCGGTACCATTTCTCTGATCGCCCCCAATGACGTAGCCGGCAAGATCACCGTCAAGGATCAGGACAAACAGCGCTATCCCGTAGCCTTTGAGCTGGGCACCATTCCCTTTTCCCAGCTCAATCAGCTGAAGACCCAGTATACCGTGGTGGCCGGTGACCAGGTGCAGCTGTTCAACAGCGTGATCGCCGGCAGCGTGGACGCGGTGGCCGCCGTCAAGGAGAGCTTCCTCTATCAGCTGAAGGATCTGGACAGGTATACCGATTCCTTCACGGTGGTCAACAACTACATGGGCACGGTGGAATATGCCATCATGGTGCGTCAGAATGACACCGTGCTGTATGAAAAGCTGAACCGCAGCATCACGCAGCTGCGCAACTCCGGCGAATACGACGCGGTGCTGGAGCGCTGGATCGTGGACGAAAATCTGGAGGCCGCCCAGCGCCGCATCCAGAAGCTGCTGGTCATCATCGCCCTGCTCCTGCTGTCGGCCGGATGCGTCGTGCTGTTCTACAACATCTGGAACCGCCGGTTGCAGCAGGTGGTGCAGGAAAAAACCGCGGAGATCCGGCAGCAGATGCTGCAACTGGAGGCCGGCAACCGGCTGCGGAACCTGCTGATCTATGAATATCCCAACAGCATCCTTTTGCTGCGGCAGGACGGCGAGGTGCTGATGATGAATCCCCGGGCGGAACGGGTGGGCGGTATTGCCAGCGTGGCCTGGGACGAGCCTCACGACCCGGTTCTTATGAAGGATCTGGCTGTATTTCGGGATATTTGGGCCATCGGCAGCCAGAACGGTCTGGGCGAAATGGAGAGCTCGGTGGTGCTGCCGGTCATCAACAAGAACGGCCAGCAGAAGCAGTACCGCTATCAGTACTTCACCCTGAACCAGCAGAAGGACTGCGCCCTGCTGGTGGAGGACGTGACGGAGGAGGAAAACCGCCGCAATGAGATCTATGAGGCCAACAAGAATCAGACCCTGAACCGTCTCATCGCCGGCATCGCCCACGAGATCAAGAATCCCCTCATGTCCATCCAGGCGTTTGCCTCCATCATCCGGGAGCAGGGCAACGACAAGGATTTCCAGGAATCCTTTGCCCAGTATGTGCCCCAGGAGGTGGGCCGCATCAACCGCCTCATCGAATCGCTGATCAACTATGCCAAGCCGGTCAACGGCATCAAGGAACGGGTGGACGCCCAGCGGCTGACCAATGAATGTGTCTATCTGGTCAGCGCGTCGGTAAAGAACAAGCAGATCACCTTCTCCTGCCACAACGCCGTGTCCGCCTACATCCAGGTGAACCGCGACCAGATCAAGCAGGCCCTGCTGAACCTGCTGATCAACAGCATCGAATCCGTGGAGGAGCGTCTGGCCCTGGAGCCGGACAGCCGTCCCTCCATTCTGGTCACCGTGGTCAAGGAGAACGGCACCGTCCGCATCAGCGTCCGGGACGAGGGCACCGGCATGAGCGATGAGAGCATCCAGAACTGCATTGAGCCCTTCTATACCACCAAAAAGACCGGCACCGGCATGGGCCTCTCTCTGGCCAAGCAGTTTGTCACGGAAAACGGCGGCCAGTTCCATCTGACCAGCCAGCTGAATGTGTACACCGAGATCTCTATGCTGTTTAAGGAGGACATACAGGAATGAACCGCACGGTATATATCATCGACGACGAGCCTTCCATCTGCGTATCCCTGCAGCTTGCACTGAAGAATCTCTATCGGGTCAAGACCTTTACCAGCTCGCTTCCCGCGCTGGCCAGCATGGAGGCGGAGGGTGCCGACATCGTGCTGCTGGATCTGCGTCTGGGGGAGGAAAACGGCCTTGAGGTGCTGGAGCGTATCAAGCGCATCGACCCCAACACCGAAGTCATTATGATGACCGCCTTCGGCTCCATCGACACCTCGGTCAACGCCATGCAGAAGGGTGCGTTCACCTATCTCACCAAGCCCATCAACATCGAAGAGCTGAAGGTCATCATGCAGCAGGCGGGCAATATCCGCAAGCTGAACGAGCAGATCTACTACCTCTCCGACCAACTGGAGAGCAAGAGCCGTTTCGACGCCATCATCGGCGAAAGCGCCCCCATGCAGCGGGTCTATATGCTGATCGACCGGGTAAAGGACATTGATACCAACGTCCTGATCACCGGAGAGAGCGGCACCGGCAAGGAGTTGGTGGCACGGGCCATCCATAACGCCGGAAAGCGCTACCGGGAGCGGTTCGTAGTGGTCAACTGCGCCGCCATCCCGGAAAATCTGCTGGAGCTGGAGTTCTTCGGCTACAAGCGGGGCGCGTTTACCGGCGCCATGCAGGATAAAAAGGGCAAGCTGGAGCAGGCCGACAACGGCACGCTGTTCCTTGACGAGATCGGCGATATGCCCCTGGGCCTGCAGAGCAAGCTGCTGCGGGCTCTGCAGGATAAGGAATTCACGCCGGTGGGCGGCAGCACCCCCATCAAGGTGGACACCCGCATCCTGGCCGCCACCAACCGGGATCTTCCCGCCCTGATCGCGGAGGGCCGGTTCCGGGAGGATCTGTACTACCGGCTGAATGTCATGGAGATCAAGCTGCCGCCGCTGCGGGAGCGGCAGGGCGACATTGCCATCCTGAGCAACTATCTGCTGGGCAAATTCTCCGCCGAGCTGAATAAGCCCATCCGCGCCATCACGCCGGAGGCCAAGGAAATGCTGGAGCGCCTTCCCTACCCCGGCAACGTCCGTCAGCTGGCCAACATTCTGGAATACGCCTGCATCCTGTGCCAAGACGGCGTGATCAGCAAGGAGGATTTTCCGGAATACGTCACCCGCTCCGACGGGGCCGGCCCCAGCGGAGATTCCATCGACGACTATCTGTCCTCCCACAGTCTGAAGGACATCGAAAAGCGAGCCATCGAAGCCACGCTGCAGCGCTGCGGCGGGAAGCGGGTCGCCACCGCCGCCCAGTTGGGCATCAGCAAGCGCGGCCTGCTGAACAAGCTGAAGGAATACGGTGTCATTGACCGTGAAGCCCCGGATGCTTCATCCGACAGCGGCGCCGTCTGAGCAGGGTCTGCACCCCTCCCGGCGTACAATTTGCGCCAAAGGTGCAAAATTTGCTCCATAGGCAGTGATTTCTTCTCCCTTCGCGTCCCTTCGCTCCAGCGTCCCGGCATTTTATACGCGGTCACCGCCGCTCATTCCGCCATTACGCAGGATATGCGCCGTTGACCGCGTATTTCTTAAAAATCAGATGGAAATTTTTCCCTTTTTGTAGAAAAGCCACAAATTGGCACGGGTTTTGCAAATAAGATTAGTAAGGGCAGCCGCCCAACAACAATAAGGAGGACAACGAATGAAAAGCAAGAGATTTGTCGCTTTGCTGCTGAGCCTGGTCATGGTGTTCACGCTGATCGGCTGCGGCACACAGACGCCCCCCGATGAGACCGGTGACGGCCAGACCGGCACCCACTACAAAGAAGAGATTGTGATCGCCATGGCCGATGAGTTCACCACCATCGACCCCATGGAGACCACCGCCGAAACCAACCAGATCGTGCAGGATTGTACCCATGACCTGCTGACCGACACCAACCTGACCACCATGGAAAATGAGGGTGAGCTGGTGGATCACTGGGAAATGGTGGCGCCTGACCACTGGATCTTCTATCTGAAGGACAATGTCACCTTCCGTGACGGCACCAAGCTGAATGTCGACGACGTGGAATTCACCTTCGAGCGCGCCAAAGATCATGCCGCCACCGCCAACTACATGGCCATGATCAAGGAGTTCGTCAAGGTGGACGAGCTGACCTTCGAGATCTATCTGACCCAGGGCAACGTGGACTTCAACTACACCCTGGCCGCCAACTCCCTGGCCATCCTGTCCAAGGAAGCCTTTGAGACCATGCCCGAAGAGGATGCCGTCAAGATCGGCACCGGCCCCTGGGTCTTTGACGAGTACGTCTCCGGTGACTATGTGTCCCTGAAGCGCTTCGAGGACAGCACCCTGTATCCCGTGCCCAATACGCAGCGCCTGAAGTTCCGCATGATCCCCGAAGCCTCCGCCCGCATGATCGCTCTGGAGAACGGTGAGGTAGACGTGATCATGAGCCCCTCCGCCACGGATTACGCCCGTCTGAGCGAGAGCGACGACCTCCAGCTGCTGACGGAGACCGGCCGTACCCAGCACTTTGTGGGCTTCGACCTGCAGAACCCCGACTTCATCGGTACGAACCCTGAATTCCGCAAGGCCGTCGCCATGGCCATCAACAAGGAGGAAATGGTCATCGCCGCGTGGGATGGCTATGCGCAGGTCTCCACCAGCATGATGTGCCGCGACATGGGCTACTATGCCGACATCAAGGGCATCCCCTATGATCCCGAAGGCGCTCAGGCTATCTTTGACAAGCTGAACTGCAGCGGCATGACCATCCATCTAATCACCTCCGACGCCAGCCACCGCGTGAAAATGGCAGAGAACCTCCAGAGCCAGATGGCCAAGTACGGCATCACCATCACCGTGGAGTACATGCAACAGTCCGCGTTGATCGAAAAACTTACCAGCGACGGTGCCACCAGCGGTGTGGAGATGTATATCTGCTCGTGGACACCCGGCAAGAACGCCGACTACATGTTCCGCAATCCCATCCACTCCGAGGGCGGCCGCAACTACTCCCACCTGGCTGATCCCGAGATCGACGCGCTGATCGACGCCGCTGCCGGCGAGACCGATACCGCCAAGCGTGCCGAGATGTATCTGGAGCTGCAGGAGAAGCTGACCTGCGATATTATCCCCTGGATCCCCATCGCGCAGAACACTCTGACCCTGGGCGCTGCCAAGGGCGTGACCGGTGCGCTGCTGCATCCCGGTCTGGTTCACCAGTTCAAGAACGTCGAGCGTCTCATCTGACCGTGATCTCTGCGCAGACGTTTCACATCTCTATCCGCTGACGCGGCAGGCGGCCCCTGACGGGCTCTCCCCTCAGGGGCTGCCTGACACTCTATATACGGGAGGAAATCATGTTTCGCTATATCATGAAGCGTATTCTGATGATGATCCCCGTTCTGATCGCGGTATCGTTTGTCGTGTACTTCCTGATGGATCTCGCGCCCGGCGATATTATTTCCTCTATGGCCCCTCAGGATGCTACCGAGGCGGAGATCGAGATTATGCGGGAAGAACTGGGTCTGAACGGTTCGCTGATCGAACGCTATTTTCGCTATCTGGGCGGCCTGCTGAAGGGCGACATGGGCATGTCGCTGTCCCTCAAGCGTCCTGTTGCCGATGTATTCTTTGAACGCTTCCCCGCCACGCTGGAGCTGGCACTGGCCGCCACCGTTGTGGCACTGGCCATATCCATACCGTTAGGCATTGCCGCCGCCACCCATCACCGCTCCTTCCTGGACGGCTTCAGCATGGTGACCGCCATGTTGGGTCTGTCCATGCCGGGCTTCTGGCTGGGTCTGCTGCTGATCCTGTTCTTCTCCCATCAGCTGGGCTGGTTCCCTTCCGGCGGCAGCGGCGGCATCGTCCATCTGATCCTGCCTGCCATTGCGCTGGGCGCCGGTCAGGCCGGCAGCCTGACCCGCATCACCCGCTCCTCTATGCTGGACGTGATCCGGCAGGACTACCTCCGCACCGCCCGCGCCAAGGGCGTCAGTGAAAAAATGGTCATCCGCAAGCACGCGCTGAAAAACGCGCTGATCCCCATCATCACGGTGTTCGGCTCTACGCTGGGCAACCTGCTGGGCGGCGCGGTGGCGATCGAGACCGTCTTTTCCTGGCCGGGCATCGGACGTCTGACCGTCTCGGCCATCAACACCCGCGACATCACACTGGCCACCGGCTGCATCATCATGTTTACCGTGCTGCTGACCGTGACCATGCTGCTGGTGGACATCGCATACGCATACGTTGATCCGCGCATCAAGGCGCAGTACTCCAAGTGAGGTGCCGCATATGAAAAACAGTAAAATCACTGCTGACGAGCTGAGATCCTATCAGAAGCGGTCTCTCTGGCAGGAGATCTGGCGCAACTACCGCAAGAGCCCCAGCGCCATGATCGGCCTGATCATCATCGCCATCATCGTGATCCTGGCCATCGTCTCGCAGTTTATTTATGATTATCAAACCGACATCGTCCAGCAGGACATTATGAACCGCTTCGTCAAGCCCGGCGTGGACGGCCACTTTCTGGGCACCGACCAGTATGGCCGCGATGTGCTGACCCGAATTCTGTACGGTGCCAAGTACTCTCTGGCTGTCGGTATCGTCTCCGTGGCCATCAGCTGCGCACTGGGCTCCTCCCTGGGGCTGATCGCCGGCTATTACGGCGGCGTGATCGAGAACATCATCCTCCGCGTGTGTGAGGTGTTCATGGGTATCCCCAGCGTGCTGCTGGGCATCGCCATCATGTCCGCCTTCGGCCAGAGCCTGTTTGTACTGATGCTGGCCGTGGGTCTGGTGTACGTCCCCATGTTCGCCCGTACCGCCCGCGCCGCGGTGCTGCCCGTCCGGGACGAGGAATACATCGAGGCGGCCCGTGTCTCCGGCGTCAGCGACCTCAAGATCATCTTCGGCCATGTGCTGCCCAACTCCCTGTCCCCTATCATCGTGCAGGTGACCATGGGCGTGGCCAACGGCATCCTGTCCGCCTCCTTCCTCAGCTTTCTGGGACTGGGCGTGCCGGTGCCCGCGCCGGAATGGGGCGCCATGCTCTCCAGCGGACGCGAATTCATCCGTGACTCCGGCTACCTGACCACCTTCCCGGGTCTGGCGATCATGATCACCGTTCTGGCCTTCAACCTGATGGGCGACGGCCTGCGTGACGCGCTGGATCCCAAGCTGAAGCAGTAACAGGAGGACGCCATGAACCAACTGGAAAACAAGAACGATCTCGTACTGGACATTGAAAACCTGTCCGTGCGGTTTGCCACAGAGGACGGCGTGGTCAACGCTGTCAACGGTCTGGATCTGCGCATCGAAAAGGGTAAAGCCATCGGCCTGGTGGGTGAGACCGGCGCAGGCAAGACCACCACCGCCCTGTCCATCCTGCGGCTCGTCCCCGATCCCCCCGGTGTGGTGGATTGCGATAAGCTGGAGGTCAACGGCCAGGATATCCTCAGCATGAGCGCCAAGGAGCTGGAAAAGGTCCGCGGCAAAGAGGTATCCATGATCTTCCAGGATCCCATGACAGCCCTGAACCCCGTGTTCACCGTCGGCGACCAGATCGCGGAGAGTATCAGCATCCACGAAAACGTCTCCATGGTAGAGGCCCAGAAGCTGGCCGTCGGCATGCTGGAGCTGGTGGGTATCCCCGGCGAGCGCGCCGGCGACTATCCCCATCAGTTCTCCGGCGGTATGAAGCAGCGTGTGGTCATCGCCATCGCGCTGGCCTGCCACCCCCAGCTGCTGATCGCCGATGAGCCCACCACCGCTCTGGATGTGACCATCCAGGCCCAGGTGCTGGATCTGATGAAGAATCTGCGCAAGCAGTACCAGACCTCCCTCATTATGATCACCCACGATCTGGGCATCGTGGCGGAGATCTGCGACGAGGTGGCTGTCATGTACGCCGGAAACGTGGTGGAGCAGGGCACGCTGGAGGATGTATTCAACCACACCATGCACCCCTATACCGAGGGCCTGTTCAACAGCCTGCCCAACGTCAATGACCGCAAGTCCAAGCTCAAACCCATTCCCGGCCTGATGCCCGATCCCACCGCGCTGCCGGAGGGTTGCCCCTTCCACCCCCGCTGCCAGTACGCCACCGAGGCATGCAAGCAGGTACAGGAGAAGCGCTATGTGTCCGACACCCATTTCATCCGCTGCTGCGCGTATGACAGGCCCGGCTTCCACATTGAACGGAAGGAGAAATCATAATGGCCGAAACCATTCTGGAGGTAAGAAACCTCGTCAAGCATTTCAAGACCAGCCGCGGCATGCTGCACGCGGTGGACGACGTCAGCTTCACCCTGGAACGGGGCCGGACGCTGGGACTGGTGGGCGAATCCGGCTGCGGAAAGTCCACCACAGGCCGCACCATCCTGCGGCTGATCGAGCCCACCAGCGGCGAGATCATCTTTGAGGGTCAGGACGTCAGCAAGCTCAGTCCCAGCAAGCTGCGGGCACTGCGCAAGGATATGCAGCTGATCTTCCAGGATCCCTATTCCTCTCTGGATCCCCGCAAGACCGTCAGTCAGATCATCAGCGAGCCCATCCGGGCCAACAAGATCCTCAAGACCCAGAAGGAGATCGACGAACGGGTGGCGGAGCTGATGGAGACCGTGGGCCTTGCCATGCGTCTGTTCAACACCTATCCCCACGAGCTGGACGGCGGACGCCGCCAGCGTATCGGCATCGCCCGGGCGCTGGCCATGGAGCCCAAGTTCATCGTCTGCGACGAGCCGGTCTCTGCCCTGGATGTCTCCATTCAGGCCCAGATCCTGAACCTGCTGAAGGAGCTTCAGGAAAAGCTGGGGCTCTCCTATATCTTCATCACCCACGACCTGGCTGTGGTCAACCACTTCGCCGATGATATCGCCGTCATGTACCTGGGCAAGATCGTGGAAAAAGCGCCCGCCGAGGAGCTGTTTACCAATCCCCTGCACCCCTATACCAAGGCGCTGCTGTCCGCCATCCCCATTCCCGAGCTGGGCGTACAGAAGGAGCGTATCCCCATCAAGGGCGAGATCACTTCGCCCATCAATATGCCGGACGAGTGCCGATTCTTCAAGCGCTGCCAGTATGCCTGCGACAAGTGCAAGGCGGTTCCGCCGCTGGTGGAGGTCACCCCCGGTCACTTTGTGGCCTGCTTCCGGCAGGACGAATTAAACTGACGACTTTCTCAATACCCTCCTCTGAACTCACGCCGCGGTGCAAAAATTGCACCGCGGCGTGAAATTTGCGTGGTTTTCTTTACCGGATCGCTGGATGATCCCGCCAAAAAGTGGCACGTTTTTTGCAAATACATTTTATAGAGGCAGACCTGCCCAAAACAACAACATGATCTGGAGGATACGGTTATGGTATTTGGTATTTTGAAGGACATCAAGGAAGGCGAAAACCGCGTGATCTGTACGCCGGTGGAGGTGGCCTCCATCCGCGCCGCGGGGCATACCGTGCTGGTGCAGTCCGGTGCCGGCGTTGGCTCCGGCTTTTCCGATGAAAAGTACGCCGCGGCAGGCGCCGAGATCGTAGCCGAGGCCGCCGAAATGTGGCAGCGCTGCGACTTTCTGGCCAAGGTCAAGGAGATCGAGCCCTCTGAGTTCGGCCTGCCCCGCGAGGGCCAGATGCTGTACTGCTGCGTGCATCCCGCCGGCCATCCCGAGGAGGTAGACGCCCTGCTGAAAAGCAAGTGCATTGCCATCACCGCCGAGGACAGCCACCGCTACGGCTCCCCCAACTGCGAGGCAGCCGGCAAGCAGGGCGCGCTGTTCGGTCTTGAGTCCATGCTGACCATCAACGGCGGCAAGGGCAAGTTCGTGGGCGGCTTTGCCGGTGCGCCCGGCATGAATGTGCTGATTCTGGGCGGCGGCACTGTGGGACAGGGCGCACTGAGCGTTCTGTACGCTCTGGGGGCCAATGTGACGGTCATGGATATCAATGTGGGCATCCTCCGTCAGCTGGGCGACAAGTATCAGGGCCATATCAACACCATGTTCTGCAACCAGCAGACCATCGCCTCCGTGCTGCCCCAGACTGATATGGTCATCAACTGCGTCAAGTGGCCCAAGCAGCGCAAGGACTTCCTGATCACCAAGGAAATGCTGAAGTTGATGGAGCCCGGCTCCGTGCTGGTGGATATCTCCAACGACGATCCCGGCGCCATCGAGTCCAGCCATGAGACCCACCACGACGATCCCCGCTATGTGGTCAACGGTGTCGTCCATTACTGCGTCAGCAACATCCCCGGCGCGGTGGCGCACTCCACCTCCGTCTCTCTGGCGGCCGAGACGCTGCCCATGCTGCTGAACATCATGAACAACGGCCTGGCGGAGGCCTGCGTCCGCGACGGCTTCATCCGCCGCAGCCTGGCCTGCTACAAGGGCTATCTGACCCACGAGGAGACCAGCGGCATCCAGGGCAAGCCCTGGATCCGCCCCGAGGATATTCTGGGCATCGCGGACCGTCAGCTGGATCCCGCACCTCCCGCCACCACCACCCGCAGCACCAACTTCATCAAGCTGTAACTTCACACCAGACTGCGGGGAAAGTGCCATGCGGCACTTTCCCCGCAGCCTTTGTCCGGTGTGTATTGCACTGAAAGGAGTACATTATGATCAACGTCAACGTGGAGCAGTTCCTGCGGGAGCTGGAACTGCTGGTCAATATGGACAGCGGGCAGGGCAATCCCGGCGGCATCACGGCGGTAGCCCGGTGGTTCAAAAGCCGCTTTGATGCCCTGGGCTGGATCACAGAGCTGATAGACGTGGGCCGCGAGACCGGAAACTGTCTGGTCGTCAGGAACCGCGAGGCCGCGCATTACGACGCACTGCTGGTGGGCCACCTCGACACGGTTTTTCCCGCCGGCGAGACCGCCAGACGGCCCTTCCGCCGGGATAAGCATCGGGCTTACGGGCTAGGCGTTCTGGACATGAAGCAGGGCTGCCTGGCCATGCTGCATGTTCTGGAGCAGCTTCCGCCGGAGGTCAGCGCCGCACTGAACATCGCCGCCATCTTCAACCCCGACGAAGAGGTCGGCAGCCCTTGGTCAAAGGCGCTGATCGACACCTATGCCCGCCGCTGTGACTACGCCTATGTATTCGAGGCCGCTTCCACCGACGGCTCTCACTGCATACAACGCAAGGGCCGCTATACCGGCCACATACAGTTTCACGGCCAGTCAGGACACGCCGGTTATCTGCTGGAGGGCGGGATGGTCTCCGCCGTCAACGAGCTGCTCTATTGGGCCGGACAGCTGAACAGACATTGCTCAGCTGCCGCCGGTACCAGCGTCAACATCGGCGTGATCCGCGGCGGACAGAGCGCCAATATCGTACCCGATTTCGCCGAAATGGAATTTGAAGCCCGCTATGAGCGTATCGAGGAATGTGAACGGCTTCTGACCACCATCGACGCGCTGAAGCTGCACGCCGCAAGGGCCAATGTCGGCGTGACCTTCGTCACAGAGAAATATGTACCGCCCCTGGAGCCCACAGTGCGCGTATTGCGCTATGCCGCGCATATCCGTGCTCTGTCCGAAGCCCACGGCATCCCCTTTGCCGTCAAAAAGCGCGGCGGAGTGTCCGACGCCAACCACATTGCCGCCTGCGGCCCCATCTGCGTGGACGGACTGGGCCCCACCGGTGATTTCGACCACAGTCCGCGGGAGTATCTGGAGCTGTCTACGATTCAGCCCAATCTTCGTTTCGCGTGGCTGCTGCTGCAGGATCTGGCCGATCAGAAGGAGGATATATGACCACGGATTTATCTGCCGCCGCCCTGCTGGCCGCAGCGGAAGCATTTCTTGCGCGGGGCAATTCCATTCAATATGACCAGCGTAGTATGGATCGGGTGGTGCAGATCACGCCCCGCCGGGACAAGCTGGCCCCGCCGGAAGCGGCTACGGAGCAGCATATGTTGTTTCTGGACTGCTCCTCCTTCGTCAACGCCGTGTACCACGCCGCCTTTGGCCGGGTACTGGACGCTGACCTCACCTGGCACATGGCGCAGATGCTCCAGCCCTGCGTATTCCGCTGGCAGGCCTCCCATACCGAAACGCCGGAGGAGTGCCGCCGGATCAGCCGCGAGACTGCCGCGCTGCTCCGCCCCGGCGACCTGCTGGTGATGGACAAGGGCAGCAATGGCCACGTCGTTCTGATCGGCGACGGCGTTTACTATCACTGTAGCTATAAGGGCGGCGAAAAGGGCTACCGTTACGACCTGCGTCAGGAAGCCTTTGCCCTCGGCGGTGCCATTTATCGGGAGCCACTGGCCGCCCTGCTGAACAGCGAAGCGCCCAACCAGCCGGACATCTGCTGCGTGTTTGACGACGCGGTCCAAGGCTTCTGCGTACTGCGGCCCCTGCCCCGGATGGGTATGCCCACCCCGGCGGCCGTCGCACGGCTGAAGGGTGCCGCAGGTCTGCACTGTTCCGTACTCAGCTCCCATCCCGGCGGACGATCCGCCGCGCCCGGCGAGACCGTCACATACACGGTACACATCCGCAGCCGGCTCGCGTCCGAACAATCTGTGCAGGTAACCTTTACGCCGCCCGCCCTCTGCGGCGGGGAGACCCAGTCTGTTCTCCTGGCCCTGCCTGCCGGGGAAGCCGCGCAGGCAGCCTTCTCCCTGATCGTCCCCTCCATCGACGTACCCTTTTTGACGGCGCCCACTGTCACCGTCAACGGACTTCCGGTATGGGCGGAGCGCGTATTGCTGCATGTTGGCCTGTCATCTGCACAGCAGCGGCAGATCACAGCAGCGGTACGCCAGGCAGCAGCGGCCGGGCAGGACATCTGGGCCGCCGCAGCCCAAAGCTATGCCCTGCTGGGCATCACCCTTCCCGCCGGCGTCCCGGAAGCACTGACAGCACTGTTCCGCCGCTATGACGCCGTCCCCGGAGACGTGCTCTGGCGGCTGCCCCAGCAGCCCCGGCGCGATGCCTCGCTGTATAGCTTTTTCGGCGGTACAGGCGTCATCACGCCGGAGGCCGGCGGCGACAGCACCATTCGTACCCGCCGTATTACCCCGGCTGATCTGACCCCCGGTGATATCATTCTCTGCAGCAGTGACGCCCTGTTCCGTCAGACCGCCGTACTCTTCCTTACAGAGGATGGCCTTCTGTGTCAGGATAGCGGGCAGATCACGCTGCTGCGGCTGGAGGATGCCCAGCAGAAAATTGAGAGCCTTCCGGGACAATTTTGCTATATCGTGCTGCGCCCCAGCGCAGCAGAGAGGAAATGACCATGAACTTTACCACTGATTACCGTCTGGAAAACTTTATTCTGGAAACCCAATGGGCAGACATTCCCGCACCTGTACAGGAACGGCTGCGGGGCTGCATGCTGGATCTGCTGGGGGCGCTGGTCGCCGGCAGCGGCAGCGGTCAGTTTGCCGCCGGTCTGGCGCTGGCCCGCCGGGCCTTCCGCCCCGGGGATATCCCCGTCATCGGCGCGGCGGACACCTTCGACTTCTTGGGGGCCTCTGCCGCTATGGGCCACGCCTCCAACGCCTATGACATCGACGACGGCCACAACATCATCCGCGCCCACCCCGGCACCTCCTTTATCGGCGGTCTGCTGGCGGCGGGCTATGCGCGTGATCTGAATGCCCAGGATTTTCTGGCGGCACTGTACGTCTCCTATGAGGCCACCATCCGCATGGGCGAGGCCATCATGGACTACTATCAGTACGCCCACTCCAGCGGCACCTTCGGCGCGGTGGGCGTGGCAGCAGGTGCGGGCCGCATTTACGGGCTTGACCGTGCGGCGCTGAACAACATCCTGTCCATCGCCGAGTTCAACGCCCCGCTGGTGCCGGGCATCCGCAGCGTGGAATACCCTTCCATGAACAAGGACGGCGTGCCCTTCGGCGTAATGACCGGCGCACTGGCGCTGCTGGCAGGGCAGAGCGGCTTCACCGGCAACAAGCATCTGCTGGAGGCCGACGAATACCGCCACTATCTGGACGATCTGGGCCGGAATCACGAGGTCATGGCCCTGTACTTCAAGCCCTATCCCTGCTGCCGCTGGGGCCATCCCGCCATCGACGCCTGTCTGTCCTTGATGGCAGCGCACCGCATCACTGCAGAGGATATCGAGGCCGTGACCATCGAGACCTTCTATAAGGCCACGCAGCTGTCCAAGGACATCCCCTCCTGCGCCGATGCCGCCCAGTACAACATCGCCTATCCGGTGGCCGCCGCCATCGTCAACAACGGCTTCTCCATCCAGCAGGTGGAAAACACCGGCGACACCGCCGTCATCGACATGATGGGCCGTCTCTCCTTCGTATGTGACCCGGAGCTGGATGCCCAGTTCCCCGCCCGCCGTCTGTGCCGGGCCACCATGGTGCTGAAGGATGGCCGCCGGATCATCTCCGATATTCATGAGCCCCGCGGCGAAGCCTGCGAGAACATCGGCTATGACTGGCTGGCGGACAAATTCCGCCGCATTACGGCCCAGCGCCTGACCGGCCCCCAGCAGGAGACGCTGATCCAACTGCTGCACGGCGACAACTGGACGGTGCGCCAGCTGGTAAGCCGGGTCAACGCCGCGCTTTTGTAATATTCGCGCCTTCCGCTCCCATTCTTCACTTGACATTCCGCGGTTTTTTCGGAATAATAGGAGAGAAAAACAAGCAAAAGGAAGGCAGCTATGGACGAACGTAAGGCCACCATCGCCAGCAACCTGATCCGGCTGCGGCTGGCCGCAGGGATGACCCAGGCGGAGCTGGGCGAAAAACTGAACTATTCCGACAAATCCATCTCCAAATGGGAGCGGGGCGACGTGACCACCGACGTGTTCGTGCTGATGCAGATCGCCGAGATCTTCGGCGTGGATGTGGACTATCTCCTCAAGCCCCACAACGAGATCGAGCCCGCCATCTACAACAAGCCCGCCAACGAGGCCACCTATACCACCAACATGATCACCCTGGTGACCATTCTGGGCATCTGGACGGTGGCGCTGTTCGTGTTCGTGATCCTTTGGATCTGCGGCATGGTGGTGTGGCTGGTGTTCGTCTACGCCGTGCCCGTGTCGCTGATCACGTTCCTGGTGCTGAACTCTGTGTGGAACGGCGGCAAAAAGAACCGCTACATCATCGCCGCCCTGGTGCTCAGCATCATCGCCACCGTGTATCTGACCTTCCTGGGCCGCAACCTGTGGCAACTCTGGCTGATGGCCATCCCCTCCCTGCTTCTGGTGTTTCTGGGGGCCAGCATCTACCGAAGTGCCCAGAAACGCTGAAAAACCGTCACTCTACCGGGAGTAGAATCGCTCTATCCGTGCGATCCTGCTCCCGGCTTTTTCGTAGAGTACCTCTCGCCAGCCGTAGGTTGGCTTTTCCCACACAGTGTCGTATACTGAGTGCAGCCTGAAAGGGCTGCACTTTTCATTGTAACGGAGGAACTCTCATGGCATCTTACGCACTGACCTGCTGCTCCACAGCCGACCTGACTCACGAGCATTTTGTCGCCCGTGATATTCAATATGCCTGCTTCCACTTCACCCTGAACGGCGAGACCTACCCCGACGATCTGGGCCAATCTATCCCCTTCCCCATCTTCTATCAGGCCATGGCCAACGGCGCCGAGACCAGCACCTCTCAGGTGAACATCTCCCAGTATCTGGATCTGTTCACCCCCATTCTGGAGAGCGGCAAGGACATCCTGCATGTCTGCCTGTCCTCCGGCCTGTCCGGCACCTATAACTCCGCCACCAGCGCCGCCCTCATCGCCCGGGAGCAGTTCCCCGACCGGAAGATCTACATCGTGGATTCCTTGGGTGCCTCCTCCGGCTACGGCCTTATTATGGAGACCCTGGCCGACCTGCAGGACGGCGGTATGGACATCGACACCTTGCACCAGTGGATCGAGGAGAACAAGCTGCGGATGAACCACTGGTTCTTCTCCACCGACCTGAGCTTCTATGTGAAGGGCGGCCGCATCTCCAAGGCGGCTGGCTTCATCGGCGGCGTGCTGGGCATCTGCCCGCTGCTGAACATGGACGAGCAGGGCCACCTGATCCCCCGCTCCAAGATCCGCTCCAAGAAAAAGGTCATCCAGGAGATGCTGCTGCGGATGGAGCAGTACGCCGACAACGGCCTGGATTATGACGGCAAGTGCTTTATCTCCCAGTCCGAGTGCTACGACGATGCCCGCGCCCTGGCCGATCTCATTGAGGCCAAGTTCCCCAAGCTGAACGGCAAGGTGGAGATCAATTATGTGGGCACCACCATCGGCAGCCATACCGGCCCCGGCACCGTGGCTCTGTTCTTCTGGGGCCGCGACCGCAAGCTCCCGCTGCTTTGATCCTCTATTTTGATATCTTCTCTCTCCCCTTTGCATTGATCCCCTTCCCTGTGAAGAAAGGCCGCCCGTCTTGGGCGGCCTTTCTTCGTTGTGGGGGGAGAATATTTCGCTCTGCGGAGCGAGTCACTTTTGGCCGCTGTCCCAAAAGTGACCAAAAGGACA
>ERZ826242.620-NODE-620-length-49673-cov-9.390100_pt1 | contig 49673 bp, 48 predicted proteins | sample MGYA00519871_ERZ826242 | MGnify/ENA primary metagenome ERZ826242 (study PRJEB31778, sample SAMEA3449226) | human gut metagenome | biome: human gut; feature: human-associated habitat; material: faeces | place: United Kingdom | collected 2010/2012 ... | reverse complement strand
CCTAAAGTTGTCCCCTAAATAATTTGGCTTTCCCCCTAAATTATTTGGTTACCCAGGATTTTTTCTATATCATCTGTTACTTGTTCAATGGTTTGTTCAAAGTTTTCTAAATTCACATCATACCAATGAACATCAAATTGGTTTTTAAACCAAGTATACTGTCTTTTAGCGTATTGTCTTGAATGTTTTTTTATTAGCTCTAAAACATCATTTAAATCAATTTGATGATCATAATAATCAAACCATTCTTTATAACCAATCGCTTTCATACTTTGATGATTTCTTGTAAGTCCTTGACTATAAAGACGCTCCATTTCTTTTTTTAAACCATTTTCCATCATCACATCAACACGTTTGTTAATTCTTTCATATAAAACATCTCTAGGAAGCGTTAATCCCACAAAATAAGCATCATATAAACAAATATGCTCTTGTTCTTCTAACATTTCACTTTTTCTTTTACCTGTTGTTTCATAGATTTCAATAGCTCTTAAAACACGTCGACGGTTATTGAAATGCAATATTTTTGCACTTTCTTCATCGATTGATTTTAAATGATCATGTAATTGTTCATTTGTATAATCTTTATATTTTTCATTTATTGCATGATGATCATTTTTTATTTCATCAAATTGATAATCATATAATGCTGCTTTTATATATAAGCCTGTTCCTCCAACAATTATTGGAACATGTCCTCTTTGGGTAATTTCTGTTATCTTTTTTCTTACTGTTTGTTGAAAATCATGAACACTGTATGTTTCATCAGGATTTAAAATGTCTACACAATGATGAATAATACCTTCTTTTTCTTCTTCTGTGACTTTAGCAGTTCCTATATCCATCTGTTTATAAATTTGCATAGAATCTCCACTAATAACTTCTCCATTGAACTTTTTAGCAAGAGCTACTCCCATTTTTGTTTTACCAACACTTGTTGGTCCAATTACAACAATTACTTTTTCCATTATACGACCCTCTTAAACAATTTTTCTAATTCATATGCTGAATAATGAATAATCGTTGGTCTTCCATGTGGACAAACATAAGGATTATCACAACGCATTAAATTATCAACAATTGTTTGCATTGACTCAATTGATAGATGACTATTTCCTTTTAAAGATGCTTTGCAACTTAATGTTGCTATAGCATGTTCTTGTAAAGAAAGTAAATCAATTTTATTATCTTTTAATATCTGTTGAATCATATCTTCAATAAATAAATGTTCATTAATTTGATTCATCCACATTGGCAGTTGTTTAATAATAAAACCATTACCAAAAGGCTCTAAATCAATGCCAACTTCTTTTAATAAGTCTTTTCTTTCTTCAATCATCATACATTCACTTAAAGGATATTCAACTGTAATAGGTACTAATAAATCTCTCATTGTCATATCTGGATGACTATATTTTTCCAGAAAATATTCATAATTGATTCTTTCTTGTGCAGCATGTTGATCTATCAAATACATTCCACTATCATCTTCACCTACAATATAAGTTCCATGAATTTGTGCTTTTACAAATATTTTCTTTTTCATTTCTTTTAAAGACACTTCAACTTTTTCAAGTTGGATAGGTTCTTCAACAAGCTTTTCTACAGGTTCTGTTATATATTCATTTTTTTCTTCATGTACAAATAGTGGTTGTTTTTTTTCTTGAATAAATGAAGCTTGTGGTTTTTCTTGAACCTTTGTAGGAATTTCTTGTCTAAAATCAATATCTAGATCCATTTGATCTAGTTGTGGTTTAAAGATTGGTCTTTCTTCTTTAACTTGATAGGTTAAATTTACATTTTCTAAAGTTTTAGATACCGCATCAAAAATTAATTGTTTTAATTCGTATTCTTTAGAAAACTTAACTTCTAACTTGCTTGGATGAACATTGACATCCACTAAATAAGGATCAATTTCAATATTGATGACTGCAACAGGATAACGATTATCTGCTAAATATTTACGATATGCTTGATTAATAGCATCGATTGCTACTTGATTTTTAACAATACGATGATTGACCATCGTAACAATATGATTCTTACTTGCCCTATTCACTTCAATTTTGCCAATAAAACCTTCTATTTGAAATTCATCATTTCCAGCTTTTAAATTCAACATATTTTTAACCACAGATAACCCATAAATCTGATGAATAACTTCTAATAAATTACCATTTCCATTTGTTTTATAAGTCATCTTATCATTATGTATTAAAGTAAAAGCAATATCTGGATGAGATAAAGAAAGTCTTTCTACATAATTTTGTATATGTGCAAATTCAGCATTGACAGATTTTACATATTTTAATCTTGCTGGTACATTTTGAAAAAGCTTTGAAACAGAAATATTTGTTCCTCTATTAAGATCACTTTGTTTTTGTTCAATAAATTTACCAAATTCATAAATTACTGTTGATCCTTGACTTCCATCACTGGTTTTTAAAACAAAATGAGAAATAGAAGCAATGGAAGGAATAGCTTCGCCTCTAAAGCCTAATGTTTGAATACAAAATAAATCTTGATCATTATAGATTTTACTTGTTGCATGTCTTGAAAAACAAAGACGTGCATCATCTTTATCCATTCCTGATCCATCATCAATAATTTGAATTAAATTCATTCCTCCTTCTTCTATAATAATATCTATTTTAGAAGAAGATGCATCAATACTATTTTCAACTAATTCTTTGACAACATTTGCTGGTCTTTCAATGACTTCACCAGCTGCTATTTTATTTGCTAAAATATCATCAAGTTGTTTTATTTTCATAGGCCACCTCTACTTTACTAATTTCTTTAATTCGATTAAAGTTGACAAAGCATCTAATGGTGATAAAGCCATTGGATCAATTGTCTTTAAATATTTTTCAACTTCACTTTCTTTTTCAATAACTTGAACTTGTTTTTCTTCAATTAAACAATCTTCTACGTTATTTTCTTCAAGTGTTTCTAATACTAAATTAGCACGATTGATTACTTCATCTGGTAATTTAGCAAGTTTAGCCACATTGACCCCATAAGATTTATTAGAACGTCCTTTTTTAATTAAATATTCAAATACTAAATGATCATTATCTACTCTAGCACTGGCATGAACATTTTGAATTCCAAGACCTTTATCTTCTAAAAATGTAAGTTCATGGTAGTGGGTTGAAAATAATGTCATACAATGAATTTCACTGGCAATATATTCAATCATTGCCTGGGCAATAGCCATTCCATCAAAAGTTGCTGTTCCTCGACCAATTTCATCAAATAAAATCAACGATTTTTCACTAGCAAAACGTAAAGCATTATTCGCTTCTAACATTTCTACCATGAAAGTTGATTGACCACTAATTAAATCATCACTTGCTCCAATACGCGTAAAGATTTGATCAAAGATTGTAAGATTCGCATATTTAGCAGGAACAAACGAGCCAATTTGCGCCATAATAACAATTAAAGCTACTTGTCTCATATAAGTCGATTTACCACCCATATTTGGCCCTGTAATTAAGACAACTGGTGAATTTTCATCAATTGAAACATCGTTAGGTACATATTTACCATGTCCCATGACTTTTTCAATGACACCATGTCTACCTTCTTTAATAACCATGATTTTTTGATCATTAAAGACAGGTCTTACATAACTATTTTCACTTGCTAACATTGCAAGAGATTGATAAACATCTACACGCGCGATAATCTTCGAAACATCTTGAATCAAATGGACTTCTTTTTTGATTTCATTTCTAACTTGAGTAAATAAAACATATTCTAATTTTTGAATTTTATCTTGTGCCGATAAAATCTTACTTTCCATATCTTTTAATTCAGGCGTAATAAATCTTTCTGCATTCGATAAACTTTGTTTTCTTGTATATTCGAATTCATCTTTAACAAGATCTAAACTTCCTTTTGTAACTTCAATATAATAACCAAAGACACGATTATACCCAACTTTTAAGTTTTTAATACCTGTTTTTTCTCTTTCTTTTTGTTCAAAATCAACTAACCATTGTTTTCCATGATCTCTTAAATAACGTAATTCATCTAATTCTTCATTAAAATGATCTTTGATAATATTTCCTTCTTTAATCGTAAGAGGAGGATTATCAATAATAGCATCATCAATGAGTTTTGTAATATGTGATAGATCAATGATTTGATTGGCTAATTGATCTGTTAAAGGTTCATTGAATGAATAAAGTTGTTGTTTTAATTCTGGTAAGACTTTTAAAGAAGAAGCAATCCATTTTAAATCTCTTGCATTAATGTTTCCAAAAGCAATACGACTTGATAGTCTTTCTAAGTCATAGATTTCTTTTAATATTTCTTTAATACTTTCTCTTTGGATAAATTGTTGAGTAAAGATTTCAACAATATCTAATCTTTCTTCAATGGCTTCTTTTTTTAAAAGTGGTCGATCAATATAATTTTTTAAAAGTCTTGCTCCCATTGCTGATTTTGTCATATCTAATAGCCAAAATAAGGAACCATATTTTTCATGATCTTTAGAATTTTCAGTTAATTCTAATGATTTTTTAGTATAAAGATCCATTGTCATAAAATCTTGATTATTGATTTCTTCAATCATTTGAAGATGTTCCAAGTCTCTTTTTTGTGTTTCAATTAAATAATTTAATAATAAAGTAGATACTTTGATTTCTTTTAAATCTTTTATATTATGAAAAATATCTCGATATTTTTCATTAAATGTTTCATTATCATAATGAGATACCATAATTGAATCATTAAAGTTATATGTACAATCACTTTTAACAACAATTTCTTTAACTTCCATCGAAGCTAATTGATTATTTAAAAGATGATCCTTTTTATCAATATTGATGACTTGAAATTCACCTGTTGTAATATCACAAAAAGCAAGCGTATAAACAAAATCAAAAATCATCATACACGCGATATAATTATTTTTATTCTTTGTCATCGATTCATCAAAAATAGTACCTGGTGTGACAATTTGAACAACACCACGTTCAACAATACCTTTTTTTCCAGGATCTGTTAATTGTTCAACAATCGCGACTTTATGTCCATTATCTACTAATTTTTGAATATATCCACTCGCACTATGAAAAGGAACCCCACACATTGGAACTCTTTCTTTAGCGCCGGCATTTTTCCCTGTTAAAGCAAGTTCTAGTTCTTTAGAAACAATCATCGCATCATCAAAGAACATTTCATAGAAATCCCCTAATCTAAACATCACAATAGCATCTTTATTTTGTTCCTTGATACCTAAATATTGCATCATCATTGGACTGTATTTTTGTTTCATTTTTACACCTCATTCTAATTCGTTGATTATTATAACATAGAAAGAAACATCTTTCTATGTTATGAAATCGGGATTAATTTTCATTTCAAGTTCTTCATCATTTGTTTTACTTTCTACAAGAATTGTTGTATTACCAATGATTTTTAAAGACATTTGTTTTTCTATTTCGATGTGCATTGTTTTATTTTCTAAGGTTGCATGGATACATCGAGGTAAGTATTGACTTTCAACAATAATTTGATCATTTTGACTGAGTTGATGATCTTTCATATTTAAATCAATAGCATCTTGGTAATGCACTTGTTGTTTTAATAAATAACTTTCATTTAAATGACTATACCAAATATGCAAATCAAAACTTCCTTCTATAAATGGTTGATGCTCCCTAATGATTCCTTGATATTGATGATTACAAATCCAACATCCTAGTATTTTATCAATCTCATTAACAACATAATCATATTTAGAAATCGTTTTTTTCGTTCCTTTTGATAAAGTTGCCTTGGTCATGATTTCATACACTTTACCAGCCATTTTGTCACCCCATATAACAATATGTCTAAAAATAAAAAAAAGACTTCAACGAAGTCTTATTTTTGTTCTTTAGAGTCTTTTAACACAACATCATGTGCGCCACCTTCAACAATTGAAGTAGCTGATACTAAAGTGATTTTAGCTTTTTGTTGTAATTCAGGGATTGTTAAAGCACCACAGTTACACATTGTATGTTTAATTTTTGATAATGATAAACCAACGTTATCTTTTAAGCTTCCAGCATATGGTACATAAGAATCTACACCTTCTTCAAAAGAAAGTTTAGCATCTCCCCCCATATCATAACGTTGCCAGTTACGAGCACGAGCAGAACCTTCTCCCCAATATTCTTTCATATATTGTCCATTAATTTGAACTTTATTTGTAGGAGATTCATCAAATCTTGAGAAATATCTACCTAGCATAATAAAATCAGAACCCATCGCTAAGGCTAATGTCATATGATAATCATGAACGATACCACCATCTGAACAAATTGGTACATAAATTCCTGTTTCTTTAAAGTATTCATCTCTTGCTTTAGCTACTTCGATTGTTGCTGTAGCTTGTCCACGACCAATACCTTTTTGTTCACGAGTGATACAAATTGATCCTCCACCGATACCAATTTTAACGAAATCAGCACCACATTCAGCTAAGAATCTAAATCCTTCTGCATCAACAACGTTACCGGCACCTACTTTAACAGTATCACCATAATTTTCTCTAATCCAATCGATTGTTAATTTTTGCCATTCTGAGAATCCTTCAGATGAATCGATACATAAAACATCAGCACCAGCTTCTACTAATGCAGGAACACGTGTAGCATAGTCACGTGTGTTGATTCCAGCACCAACAATGTAACGTTTATTTTCATCTAATAATTCATTTGGATTATTTTTTCTATTTTCATAGTCTTTTCTAAATACGAAATAATGTAATCTTTGTTCAGCATCTACTACAGGTAATGAATTTAATTTGTTATCCCAAATCATATCATTACATTCTTTAAGAGATGTTCCTAAATCTGCACAAATTAGTTTATCATATGGTGTCATAAAAGTTTCAACTTTTGTATCCATTGATAAACGAGAAATACGATAATCTCTTCCAGTAACAACTCCTAATAATTTACCGTTAGCAGTTCCATCTGCTGTAACTGCCATTGTTGAATGTCCAGTTTTTTCTTTTAAATCTAAAACATCTTTTAAAGTTGATTCAGGTGATAAGTTTGAATCACTTGGAACGAATCCAGCTTTATAATTTTTAACACGTCTTACCATAGCTGCTTGGCTTTCGATTGATTGAGATCCATAAATAAATGAAACTCCACCTTCTTTAGCTAAGGCAATTGCCATATTGTCATCAGATACAGCTTGCATAATTGCTGAAACTAATGGAACATTTAGTGATAATGCAGGTTCTTCACCTTTTTTAAATTTAACTAATGGTGTTTTTAAACTTACGTTTTCAGCACGACACTCAGCTGATGAGTATCCTGGAACTAATAAATATTCATTAAAAGTACGCGATGGTTCTTCAAAGTAAAATGCCATTTTTTTATCTCCTTATTCTTTCTATATTTTTGAAAAATTATAATCCCCAAATTTAAATAAGTCAATAATAAAAAGAAAAAGTAGGTTTCCCTACTTTAAAGCATTATTCATTTGTTGATTGATTGTTTGTAAGATTTCATTCACTTCATTTTGTAAATATAAATAATTAACAACTAATGGATGATTTTCATAATATGCTTTTTTTTCTTGATATTCTTGAATTGTTTTTGTAACTCGATCATCCTGTTTTGCTTTTTGATTGACAATCTTTTTTTGTAATACTTTTAATTCTTTTTCTAATTGTTTAAGTTTTTCATCATTTAAAACAAGTTTTTCATACTTTTGATATTCTTGAACAACTTCTAAAGCTAAAATTTCTTGATTTAATTTTCTAGCAAGCTCTTCAATTCTAGTCAACTTGTTCACCTTTTAAAGCCCAAGTTTTTACTTCTGTGACTTTTACAGGCACAATTTTACCAATATCTTCTTTACGCCCTTTGAAGTTGATCAATTTTTGATGTGCCGTATATCCTGTCATCATTGTTTCATCACGTTTAGATGGACCATCTACTAAAACATCCACAACTTGATTTAAGAAACGTTGATTTTGTTTTAAAGCTTTTTCTTTAACAACTTCATTTAATCTTTCTAAACGGTCTTGTTTTTGTTCAAATGGCACATTGTCTTGCATTTTAGCAGCAGGTGTTCCTTCACGAGGAGAATAGATAAATGTATAAGCTAAATCGTATTCACATTCTTCATATAAAGAAAGTGTATCTTGGAATTGTTCCTCTGTTTCATTTGGGAAACCAACAATAATATCTGTTGTAATTGAACAATCTGGCATCACTTCTTTAATCATGTGGAAAAGTTCTAAATATTGTTCTCTTGTATATCTTCTACCCATTAATTTCAAGATTTCTGTATTTCCTGATTGTACTGGTAAATGGATATAAGGCATGATGTTATCATATTGATTAATGATTTCAATCATTTCTCTAGAGAAGTCCCATGGATGACTTGTTGTAAAACGAATACGTGCAATTCCCGTTTTAGCAACTTCTTCTAAAAGAGTCGCAAAATCATAGTCTTCTTCTAAATCTTTTCCATAACTATTGACATTTTGTCCAAGTAAAGTGATTTCTTGATATCCATCTGCTTTTAATCCTTTAACTTCTTCAATAATATCATCCATTAATCGAGAACGTTCTTTTCCTCTTGTATAAGGCACAATACAATACGTACAGAATTTATTACATCCATACATGATATTGACCCATGCTTTATGTCCATTAGCACGTGTAACAGGCGTATTTTCAATAACATCCCCTTCTTTAGACCATACTTCTACAACCATTTCTTTACTAAACATTGCTTCTTTTAATAAAGTTGGTAAACGATGAATATTATGTGTTCCAAAGATTAAGTCTATATGTGGATGTTTTTCTAATATTCTTTTAATAACAACTTCTTCTTGTGCCATACAACCGCATAAACCAAAAATAAGATTTGGTTTTTTCTTCTTTAAGTTTTTAACATAACCTACTTTCCCAAATACTTTTTCTTCTGCATTTTCTCTAATAGCACAAGTATTTAATAAAATGACATCTGCCTCTTCGATTTCTTTAGCAGCTGTATATCCCATCATTTCAAAAATACCTGCTAATGTTTCACCATCACGTTCATTCGCTTGACAACCATAAGTATGAATATAATAAGTTTTTCCTTTACCTACACTTACCATATCATTAGGTATTTCAAAAGCATCTTTTAAATGATCAACTTGTTTTCTACTTCTTTTTTGAGCCTCTTTTAAATTTGGCCCTTTAAAATATTCACTATAATCTTTCATTTTTTCACCACATTTCTTTCCTATTATATACATAAAGTTATCTTTTGGCTAGAAAAAAATAAGGACTTATCAGTCCTTATCATTTTTATCTTATCCAAAGAATCCGTCTGGTTGAATTGAGAAGTATAATACTTTACCTTCTGGAGTTCCTTTAAATACTCCTTTACAATGACCTGCTGCTTCTTCAGGTGATAATTCAGTTTCACATTCAAATTCAGCTTTGATTCCTACTTTTTTAATATATTTACATGATACTTTATCATCTGAATATCCATCAAAGAAATCAATAATTTTTTGAACTTGTCCTGTTTGCATTAATAATTTACATTTTGCCATTTTAAAAAACCTCCATTTACATGTCAGTATTATACAATGAATTTTTAAAAAAAGAAACCCTTTTCACTAAAAATTAACGTAATTCTATTACAAGTCTTAAGGCAGTAATCCTTTTATCATCGACCATTAAATCATGAAAAGAAGGAATACAGATAAGCTCTTTACCTGTCGGTATAATATATCCTCTAGCAATAGCAATTGATTTAATTGCTTGATTAAGTGCTGCTGCACCAATTGTTTGAATCATAAGTTTATCTTGTTCCCTCATTAATGATGCTATTGCTCCTGCAACGTGATTAGGAACAGATGTTGAAGATACTTTAATTATTTCCATATTTTTGCCTCCTAATTCACTATATGAATTATCATTAAAAAAATAACAAAAAAAGCATCCTAAGATGCTCGATATGGGTGATCATCATTGATTAAAACTCTTTCAATAGAGATAGGTTGGTGTTTGTCATTAAATTCAATCACGACACCTGCAAACTGTCCTGAATTTTCAGAAATTAAAAATTTTGAACTTAAACCTCTCATACGCGTAATCACACTATCTAAATCACACCCTAAAGAACTTAAATAAGGTCCTGTCATTCCTACATCAGAAATAAATGCTACTTTTTTATCAATAATTCTTTCATCTGCTGTTTGTACATGTGTATGTGTTCCTAAGACCGCTTGTACTTTATCTTTACAATAATAAGCTAAACCTATTTTTTCACTGGTTGCTTCTGCATGAATATCAATAATATGAATATCTTGTTCAAGGTTTAGATAATCATCAATATGATCAAAAGGATTCGAATAACGGTTATCCATAAAGACACATCCAAGTGCATTGGTTACTCTTATTTTTGTACCTTTAACATTAAATACTCTTGTATGGACTCCTGGTAAAATACTTGGTTGATTGAAAGGAACAACAAGGCGATCAGCTTCATCAATAAAATCAAGAAGTTCTTTTTTATCAAAAGTATGATTCCCCATTGTCATACAATCAACACCTTCAAAAGTAAAGAAATCATAATGTTTTCTATTTAATCCTTTACCATGTGTCGCATTTTCAACATTTGCGATTACAAAATCAATTTGATAATCTTTTCGAATACGATAAAGATAATCTTCTATCATTTGTCGTCCTACATTTCCAACGATATCTCCTATAAATAAAACTTTCATTTTCTTTCCTCATTTCGTAAAGACATTTTAACATATATAAAAAAAAAGGGAATTGATTTCCCTTTTATTTTGCAATTTCACTCGCACGAATTTCTCTTATAACAGTAACTTTAATATGTCCTGGATAAGTTAATTCTTCTTCAATCTTTGTCTTAATATCACGTGCAATCTTATGACTTGCTAGATCATCCACTTTATCAGGTTTTACAACGATACGAATTTCACGTCCTGCTTGAATTGCATAGACACGATCAACACCATCAAAGCTTTTAGCCATTTCTTCAAGTTTTTCAAGTCTTTGAATATAATTTTCAATTGTTTCACTTCGACTTCCTGGTCTAGCAGCTGATAATGTATCAGCAGCAGCTACTAAAATAGAAATAACACTTGTAGCTGGTACATCCCCATGATGTGAAGCAATTGCATTAATAACAGTTGGATGTTCTCCATGTTTTTTCGCGAATTTTGCACCTAATTCAACATGGCTTCCTTCCATTTCATGATCCATTGCTTTACCAATATCATGTAATAGACCTGCACGTTTAGCTAATTGTTGATTTAATCCTAATTCAGCAGCCATAATTCCTGCTAAATGTGCAACTTCTAATGAATGTTGAAGCGCATTTTGACCATAGCTTGTACGATATTTTAATTTACCAATTTGTTTAACAATTTCTTTATCAATACGAGAAATACCTAATTCAAAAATTGCATTTTCTCCAGTTTTACTAATAACTTCATCTAATTCTTTTCTTGTTTTATCAACAACTTCTTCGATTCTTCCTGGTTGAATACGTCCATCTCTAATTAAAGTTTCTAATGATAAACGAGCAACTTCTCTTCTTACTGGATCAAAGCAAGAAATCGTAATTGCTTCAGGTGTATCATCAATAATTAAATCTGCACCTGTTGCTTGTTCGATTGCTTTAATATTACGACCTTCACGTCCAATGATACGTCCTTTCATTTCTTCACTTGGAAGATCAACAACAGTTACTGTTCTTTCAGTAACTTCTTCTTGAGCGTATCGATTAATTGCATTGGCAATAATGTCTCTAGACATATCAGCAGCTTTACTTTTAGCTTCTTCTTCTTGTTCTTTTATGTAAGCAGACATTTCTAATGAAATTTGTTGTTCAACTTGTTTGAACAATTCTTCCTTAGCTTCTCTTGCTGACATAGCGGCAACTTTTTCTAATTCAACAACTTTAGAATCAATTTTATCTTTTAATTCAGCCTCTAATTTATCTATTCCAGCTTCTTTAATATCTAATTGTTTAATTCTTTGTTCAAGAACGTCTTCTTTACCTTGAACAGCAATATCTCTTCGTTCAATACCTTTTTCACGTTCTGAAAGATTATTTTCAAGTTCAGTAATTTCTTGTTTTTGTTCTTTAATTTCTTTTTCTGCTTCTAATTTTAATTCATAAGCTTGAGTTTTAGCGTCTAAAATAGCTTCTTTAACTAGATTATCAGCTTTACTCGTTGCATCATCAATAATCTTTTGAGCACTTACATTAGCTTTTGAAATATTTAGTTTTGCATATACAAAATAAATAAGAACCCCAACAGCGACAGCTAGAACATAGGATAAAATAGTGGCAATATTTAAACCTGGCATATTCCACCCTCCATTTTCTCTATGCACATTTTTTATGATTGATTATCCAATCATTCACCGGTTGTTTCGGTTATAATAATTAATATTTACATAGTCTTTACTATGTTTATTAAACGTGTTTTGCGCACAAGTATATTATATGTCAAATTACTTATTTTGACAATAACAAGTTAAAAAGAGGAATTTTTACAATTCCTCTTCTTCTACAGGCATTAATGAAGCTTTAATTGCTTCCGTAATTTCATTCATTATATCAGGATGTTCAACAAGATATCGTTTTGCATTTTCACGTCCTTGTCCAATCTTTTCACCCTTATAAGCATACCAAGCACCGGATTTATCAACAATATCTTTATCAACTGCTAAATCCAAGACTTCACCATCTCTTGAAATACCTTTACCATAAATAATATCAACTTGTGTTGATTTAAATGGTGGTGCCACTTTATTTTTAACAACTTTGATATTGACTTTATTCCCAACAATTTCCGTACCATTTTTAATTGCTTCACTTCTTCTGATTTCTACTCGCACAGAAGAATAGAATTTTAAAGCTCTTCCTCCAGTAGTCGTTTCTGGATTTCCAAACATAACACCAATTTTTTCACGTAATTGGTTAATGAAAATAATTGTACAATCTGTTTTATTCATAACCCCTGAAAGTTTACGTAAAGCTTTAGACATCAATCTTGCTTGCAATCCCATTTGTTGATCAGCCATTTCGCCATCTAATTCCACTTGAGGAACAAGTGCAGCAACAGAGTCAACAACTACTAAGTCAATAGCTCCAGAACGTACGAGTGTTTCAGCAATTTCTAAACCTTGTTCACCACTATCTGGTTGTGAAAGAATCAATTCATCAATATTAACTCCTAGATTTTTAGCATAAACAGGATCAATGGCATGTTCGGCATCAATAAACGCAGCTGTACCACCTTGTTTTTGCACTTCAGCAATCGCATGTAATGTAAGTGTTGTCTTACCACTTGATTCTGGACCATAAATCTCAATAATTCTTCCTTTAGGATAACCACCTATTCCTAAAGCCATGTCAAGTGTTAAAGAACCTGTTGGAATAACAGCCACATCAACAGCTGCACGATCTCCAAGCTTCATAACAGAACCTTTTCCAAATTGTTTTTCAATTTGTTTGATTGCATCATTCAATGCTTGTGCTTTTTTAGCATCTTTTGTTTCTACTTCTTTTTTTCCAGCCATAAATAATACCTCCTATTCCTATATATGCTTTATTTTTCATTTTTTCTTTTATTTTTTTAAAATTTTTTCAATTATTTTCTTTTGAGCAAAATCTATTGCCTTTAAAGCAATCTCTTTTCGACTACCTTCTAAATTTAATTTATAAACAACAACATCTTCATAAGCAATACCAATATAGACTTCTCCTACTGGTTTTCCTTCCATTGCATCCGGTCCAGCATTTCCTGTAAAAGAAACACATAGATCAACATCTAAAATGCTTTTACCATTAACACACATTAAAGTAGCAATTTCTTTAGAAACAACACCGTACTTTTCAATCAATGGATGTTCAATTCCTAAAAGCCTTTCTTTCGTTTCACTTTGATAAGTGACTAAAGAACCCTTATAAACCTTAGAAATGCCAGGAATATTTCCTAGCATTGTCGCAAAATTTCCTACTGTAAAACTTTCTACAGTTCCAATAGAAATATTATTTTTTATTAATAATTCAGCAAGTTCATTCATTACATTGACTCCGTTAACATATCTTTACTATCCATAAAATAATCAATACCACTTACTATTGAAATCACGCAAGCAATCCATACACTTATTTGACCAATTGGTAAATGAATGATTGAAAAAGGAAAATCATTTAATAATAAGAATATCACACTGATCATTTGTGTCACAGTTTTTAATTTTCCTAAATATTTTGCTGCAATAACAACTTGTTTATTGGCAGCCACCAAACGAATGGCATCTACGATCGTATCCCTAGAAATCATAATAATAGGAATAATGATAGAAATTGTTCCATCACTTGCTAGTAAAAGAAAAATCGTATTAATTAATAGTTTATCTGCAATCGGATCAGCAAACTTACCAAAAGTCGTAATTAATTTAGATTTTCTTGCAATTTGTCCATCAAAATAATCAGTTAACGAAGCAACTGCAAAAATAATAAAGATAACAATATTAACAAGTGAAATATCAGCATTCAAAATATGATACATAGGTACATTGATTCCAAACGTTGCATAAGGAAACATATAAATAAGAATAAGAATTGGAACAAGGATTATTCTTGTAATCGTTAATTTATTAGGTAAATTCATTATTTGACCATCGTTAATTTAAATGTTCTTACTCTACCATTAGAGCTTGTTCCATAATGATCATTTTCTTCTAATGGAATTTTTTGATCATTAATATAATAACGATGTCCTAAGTTCCAACTATATGAAAATTCCAAATATTGGAAATCATTCACATTAAATTCTAATTCAACACTTTCACATGCAGAATCATCTTTTAAAGCATCTGATGCTGAAATATTAGCAAGATTACTACTATAAACACCTTTTTTAAATGTATCAGTTTGATAACTGTTAGGATCACCATTAACATGTAGATCAACAGTTGTCGCAAATGTAAAGTCTACTTTTAATTTAAAAGTTTCTTGATCATATCCATCAGGTAATTTAAAACTATAATCACCATCAGCATTTTTAGTAAAAGTTATTTCAGTAGATGTTTGTTCATCTTTTTTCGTTGTATCAGATTTTGTTGTTTTCTTTTTATCTGTTTCTGTTGTTTTCTTCTTTAAAGTTTCACTTGTTTCTGTTTTAGATGTATTACTATTTTTAAATGATGAATCATTTGATTTCATAAAGACAAATGAATATCCAAGTACAATAATAATAGCAATGACAATAATAATGACAATTGCATATTTAACATATCTTAAGATATAGTGATCTTCATAAACTCCCTTTCTTGTCGGTTGTTTTTTAGTTGGTTGAATATTTTTTACTTTATCTACAAAAGTAACAGATCCTATATCTTCTTTTTTATTTTCTAAATCTTTTAAATCAGCCTTTTTAATTTCTCTCGTAATTGCATAATAATCATCAGCAATCGTCTCATCTATTTCTAAGTATCTTGCTATTTTTTTAAGATACATTTTTACATATAGCTCGTCTCCAACAAATCGTTCAAAAGCACCGTCTTCTATATCTTTAATGATATTAACAGATAACAATGTTGCTTCTGCGACTTCCTCTATTGTAACGCCTTTGGCAATGCGGGCTGCTTTTATCTTTTCACTTATTTTGTCCATAAAGACATCCTCCTTTACACTTAGGCATAATTAAACAAATAAATTATAGCACAAATGTTTTATTTGACAAATACAAAAGCTCATTTTATTTCTAATATATTATATACATAAAAAATGTCTTTTTTATGTCCAAAAAGAAAAAAAGCTTAAAAAAGCTTTTTTATAACGTAATAATTCCAAATGTTGATAAAATATAACTTAATAAAATAATTAATAATGTTGGAATACAAATATATTTCATCACAAAATTATAGACTTTTTCTCTTTTAAAAGCAGATGATATTTTAATTTCATCTGAAATTGTTTTTAATTTTGTTACAAAAATAATTAATAAAGCTGTACATAACGCTGAAATTGGCATCATACATGAATTTGTGACAAAATCAAAGAAATCTAATAAAGTCATTCCTAATGGTTGAATCCATCCTAAAACACCATAGCCAAGTGAAATAGGAATTCCTAAAGCTAACATTTCAATAATCATTGCTAAAGCTGCTTTTTTTCTAGAAATATGGAATTGTTCCATTAGAGTTGCGACTGAACATTCCATTAAAGAAATAGCTGATGTTAAAGCAGCAAATAAGACAAGTAAAAAGAATACACCACCAATAAATCCACCTAATTGAAGTGAATTAAATACTTTTGGCATTGTAATAAACATTAAAGACGCTCCAGCATTTAAACTGTCTTTTCCTGAAAATGCAAAGACTGCAGGAATAATCATTAACCCCGCTAAAAAAGCAATCAACGTATCCATAATTTCTACTTGAGAAATTGCTTTTTCCATATCAACATCTTTTTTCATATAAGAACCATAAGTAAATAAAATTCCCATTCCAATCGATAAAGAATAGAACATTTGCCCCATCGCAGCAATGACTGTCATAATACTGAATTTAGAAAAATCAGGAATGATATAATATTTTAAACCTTCAATAGCCCCTGGTGTCATTAAACCATAAATTGAAATAAAAATAGCTATCACTACTAAAATAGGCATTAAGATCTTACTTACTTTTTCAATTCCTTTTTCTACACCTTTAATAACCACAATAAAAGTTAATACTGCAAAAACAACTAACCAAAAAGCTGGACTAATTGGATTAGCAATAAAATTTGAAAAATAGGTATCTTGTGTCAAGATTTGACTTGATCCTCTTAAATATTCAAATAAGTATTTACATACCCAACCACCAACAACACAGTAATAAGGAACTATCAACATTGGAATAATTGAATTCAACCAACCACCAATCTTTAATTTTTTTGCTCCTAAGATTTTATATGCTTTGATTGGATTGTTTCCGGTCTTTCTTCCTAATGCTGTTTCACTTACAAGTAAAGCAAAACCAACTGTTAACGCTAAAATAACGTAAGTAAATAAAAAAGTACCTCCACCATATTTAGCCGCAAGATATGGAAAACGCCAAATGTTTCCTAATCCAACAGCCGAACCAGCAACCGCCATAACATATCCTAAACGGCCTGAAAAACTTGATTTTTTATTTTTTTCCATCGAATTTTCCCTTTTTAACATGTAAAAAGAATTATATTGAAACCTCATAAAAAGTCAACTTTATTGTGAAATTAATAACAAAATTTTCTTTTTTTACATTTTAAAACAAAAAAACAGCCCTCATTGAGGACTGTCTTATTATTATTATAATAATGATTTATATAATTCTTTGATTTCTTCTACACTTGTATCTCTTGGGTTACCTGGACAGCAAGCATCAGCTAAAGCAGATTCACTTAAGAATTGTAAATCTTCTTCTTTAACGATTTCTTTTAAGTCAGCTGGAATACCAACATCTTTAGATAATTGTTTAACTGCATCTACAGCTGCTTTACGATATTCTTCTTGAGACATACCAGTAGTATCTACACCCATTGCTTCTGCAATGTCTTTATATTTTTCACCAGTATATGGTGCATTATATTCCATAACTGTTGGTAAGATGATAGCATTAGCAACACCATGAGGTGTATCATATAAAGCTCCAAGTGGATGAGCCATTGAGTGAACTAATCCTAAACCTACGTTAGAGAATCCCATACCTGCAACATATTGACCTAAAGCCATACCTTCTCTACCTTCAGGAGTATTTTCTACTGCACCTCTTAATGATTTAGAAATAATTTCGATAGCTTTGATATGGAACATATCTGACATTTCCCAAGCACCTTTAGTAATATAACCTTCGATAGCATGAGTTAAGGCATCCATACCTGTAGCAGCAGTTAATCCTTTAGGCATTGATGACATCATATCTGGGTCAACGAATGCTACAACTGGAATATCATGTACGTCTACACATACCATTTTACGATCTTTTTCAACATCTGTGATTACATAGTTGATTGTTACTTCAGCAGCAGTACCAGCTGTTGTAGGAACTGCAAAGATTGGTGTACAAGGATTTTTAGTTGGTGCAACACCTTCTAGGCTTCTTACATCAGCAAATTCAGGGTTTTTATCAATAATACCTACTGCTTTTGCTGTATCCATTGATGAACCACCACCAATAGCAATCATATAATCTGCTCCAGCATCATGTAATGCTTTAACACCTTGTTGAACATTTTCGATTGTTGGATTCGGTTTGATATTAGAATATAGTTCATAAGCTAATCCTGCTTTATCTAATAAATCAGTAACTTTTGCTGTTACTCCAAATTTTACTAAGTCTGGATCTGAACATACTAAAGCTTTTTTGAATCCTCTTGCTTTTGCTTCTTCAGGAATTGATTCAATTGCTCCTTTTCCATGATAACTTGTTTCATTTAATACAAATCTGTTTGCCATAATTAAATCTCCTCTTTTCTAACTACACATATTTTAGTATCATGTGAAAATAAAAACAAGTTACACATAAGGCTATGTGTAACATTTCACAAGTTTTATTTAAAATATTTTTATAATATGTCATAATAATAAACATGGAGGAATATCATGAAATATTATGCTGTAAAAAAAGGAAGACACCCAGGTATTTATAATACTTGGGAAGAATGTCAAAAAGAAGTCGATCATTTTAAAGATGCTAAATTCAAAAGCTTTGATTCTAAAAAAGAAGTTTTAGCCTATTTAAAACAAAATAATCAAAAAAGTTCATTACATTCAAAACAAGAAACAACAAATCAAAGAAAACAAAATAAAGATAAAATATCATTAAGTAAAGATCAATATAAAGCTTATCAACAATTATTATCTGGAAATAATGTTTTTTTAACAGGTGGCGCAGGTACTGGTAAATCTTTTGTTTTACAACTTTTTATTAATGAAATGGAAAAACAAAATAAAAATGTTATTGTTTGTGCTCCTACCGGTATTGCTGCTATTAATATTCAAGGTGTTGCTATCCATCGTTGTTTTCAAGTATCTCCAGAGCCTCAAGTAGTTAAACATATTAAAAAAGTTCCTCAAGTGGTAAAAGAAAGTGACATTATTGTTATTGATGAAATTAGTATGTGTCGTATTGATCTATTTGATTTTGTTGTAAGAACAATTATGAAAGCAGAAGAAAACTCATTATCTCGTAAACAAATCGTCGTTGTTGGAGACTTTTTCCAACTACCTCCTGTTACTACAGATAATGATTTAGAAGTATTAAAAGAAATTTATGAAAATTATCATAAAGGTTATGTTTTTGAATCAACAAACTGGCAAGATTTAAATTTTCAAACAGTTGAATTAAAACAAGTCATACGACAAAAGAATCCTGAATTTATTCATGAACTGAATAAAGCACGTATTGGTGATTATTCATGTGTTCATTATTTTAATACGCATTGTCAAAAGACTCTTTTTGAAAATGGTATTATTCTTACAGCAACTAATAGAAAAGCTGAACAAATCAATCATGATAGACTTTCCAAAATACCTTATAAAGCTAAAGTCTATCATTCAAGAATTGTTGGTGATGTTAAAAATTCTGATAAACCTACTCTAGATGAACTTCATTTAAAAATTGGTGCTCGTGTGATGGTTTTAATTAACGATACAGAACAAAATCTTTATCAAAATGGTTCATTTGGAAAAGTTTATAAATTAGAAGATGAAAGTGTTACCGTTCTCTTAGATACAAATAAAACACTTGTAACCTTTGGTTATCATGAATGGGCCATAGAAAACTATGTACTTTCTAAAAGAAAAGAAGGAGATATTGAAGATAATCATTTATCTAAAGAAAAAGTAGGTGCTTTTTATCAAATTCCTTTAAAACTTGCTTACGCTATTACAATGCATAAAAGCCAAGGTCAAACTTATGATCAAGTCAATCTTATTCCTTATTCATTTGATAATGGCCAACTCTATGTTGCCTTAAGTCGTGTTAAATCGATTGAAGGACTTTGTTTAATTAATCAATTAAGACAAGAAAATCTTATTTGTAGTCAGGAAGTAAAAGACTTTTATCATATTGGTTCATCTAAATCAAAAGACAAGCTAATCTATGAGTTAGGTAAAAAAATTTTAAATAGTCATTTAACTTATCCAAAAGAAATACAAGATTTAATTGAGTATATTCATAAAATATGATCATTAAAATATTTTTTAAAGCAAAAAGAACTACACTCTATAGTTCTTTTCTATTCTTATAAATTATCAATATGTTTATTTATTTTTTAATTCAAGTTGTTCATTAATATATCTATTTATTTCTTTTATGTTCCTAAGAGAATACTCTTTATCTATTTTTTTAAAATATAATTGTATTTGATTTTTTTCAATCAAATTATTCGAAGGCTCTAAAAAAGAATACCCATTTCTAGAATTAATCCATGGATCTTCTTGATGCGTTATTTCTTCAAGTACTTTCCCACTATAATTTCCAAATGAATTCAGAACTAACTGAATTACATTTCTTTCTTGCTCCGTAAGTTCTTCAAAACGATTTTTTAAAATCATGAAACGATCATCATCAATTGGATTATACTTAAACTCCTTAAATAAATTATAAACAGAATTATAAACCGGTCCATGTACCCAAGCATAACAATCTTCATCAAATAAAGGAACATCATATAAAGCAAGATAAATTCCTTGTATAAAATAAAGTATTTTTTGCAAAGCAAGTGGCGTTATTTCTAATGATTCTTCAAATATATATGAAATAGTAGAAAGCATTTTTGAAGAAATATTAAACATTTTTTCTAAATTTAAAGCACATTTTTCTGCCTTTTCAAAAGCATTGGCTGCTATTTTATTTTTATTTTCAATCAATTTATTCAACATATATTTTGGAGATTCTAATGCATTTTTTATAATATCTGAATATTCTTTCGAGGGAACTTGTCCTTTTAAATATCTTGTAATCGTTATTTCTCCAAACCCTAATCCAAGAGATAAAGGCGCTTTCCCTATATCATATAAAGTCATTAATTTTTCTATCTCATTAATAAATACAATATTTTCTTTTTTTCTATATTGCTCATCAACTTCTTTCATTTGTAAATCTAATAAACCTGGTACTTCTATTTCTTCACCACATTTTTCACAATAGGCAACTGTAATATCAAAATAATATTCCTGATCTCTAATTATATATTTTCTTTTTTCTTTCTTTATTATGTACCCTGTATATGTTCGGCATTCTGGACAAATAATCTTTTTTTTATTCATAACAATTCTCTCCTCTTTATATCATTATTACTTGAAATATTTATTGGATGTTCTAATTCATGAAAAGAAATTATAAAACAAAAACCGTCTTCTAGTTTATTGAATTTAATATATATTCCTACTAATTGCTCATCAAAATCAAATCTTTTTATTAACTTTATCTTTTTTTGAAAAAACATATAATTTTTCATTTGAATAATTCTTATGATCATTATTTCTTACATAACAAAAATCATCTACTGTTAAATTATATATGATTTCTAATCTCTTTTTTTCATCAATAATATAATCTATAAATAATTTTTTATTCTTTTCTCTACTTGAAAAAGTATATTTTTTATCACGTATCGCTTTTTTTACTTCACTTAAATAACTAGAAATTTCTTCTTTACTAAAAATACTACTATCTTCATTCATTGTTTCACCGCCTTATATAATGATGGTATATTTTAAAATTCCTATCACCATAATATCAAATGATAGAAAATCGTCAATATCCTATCATTTGATATTCAATAAAAAAGAAGTGCAACATCGTTACACTTCAAATAGATACTATAATTCATTAACAACATTATAAGCTTCTGCTGTAGCATCTAGAATTCTTCTAGGTGATGAAGCATCTCCTACAACTTTTACATCATATTTTTTAGATAATTCTTCAGCAAGTTCATTTCTTGATTTATATCCAGCTGCAATAACAACATAATCACATGGAACAGTTGTATTTGATAAAACAACTTCGTGATTTTTAATTTCTTTTACTGTTTCACTTGTTTTTACATCTACTTGATACTCAGCAAGTTTTGCAAACATATGTCCAATAAATGTAGCTCCAATACCATCAGCAATATTATCTTTCATTTCTACTAATGTAACATGAGCTCCCTGATTTCCTAAATACTTACAAGTTTCAGTCCCTACTAAGCCGCCACCAATAACGACAACATTTCCTTTTAATTCTTTTTGATTTTCTAGTACATCTTCTGCTTGTAAAACAAATTCTTGATTAATTCCTTGAATTGGTGGAACAATTTGTTTTGAACCAGTTGCTAGAATAATTGTATCAGCATCAAATTCATCATCCACTTTTACTTCTTTATTGATAACTTCAATATTATATTTTTTCATTTGAGATACTAAATAACGATCAAACATCATAAATGTATCTTTTTCAGGTGGTGTAGATAGTGCTTTAAATTTTCCACCTAATTCACCTTTTTCATAAACAGTAACTTTCATACCTCTTTGAGCAGCTGTAATTGCTGCTTCCATTCCGGCAGGACCAGCACCAATAATTACTACTTTTTTATCAGATTTTCCTTTTAACTTACAAGTTAACTCTTCACCAGCCACAGGATTGACCATACAATGTGCAGGCATTCCTCCAAGTACACGATCAATACATCCTTGGTTACATGCAATACAATAACGAATATTATCATAATCATGTGCTTTAATTTTATCTATTAATAACGGATCAGCAATTAAACCTCTACCAATAGCAACAATATCTGCTTCATCATTTTCAACAACATTTTCAATTAAATGTGCATCATTTAATCTTGCTGCAACAATAACAGGAATATCAATTTCTGCTTTTAATTCTTTAGCAAAAGGTATAATAAATCCTTGAGGAATAAACATTGGTTGAATTGCATATTCAACAGCATCATAACATCCTGCTGATAAAGAAATAGAAGCTACACCCATTTCTTTAGCTACATGACAAACTGTTTTGACTTCTTCAAATTTCATTCCATCATCTACATATTCATCTACACTTACACGGATTTGTACAGGCACTTCTCCATTCACTTCATCAATAACAGTTTTTAAAACATCCATTGGATATTTGATTCTGTTTTCAAAACTTCCACCATATTCATCTGTTCGATGATTTGTATGAGTTGACATAAATGAATGTAATAAATAACCATGAGCAAAATGAACTTCTACAATATCATATCCTGCTTCAATAGACCATCTCGCAGCTTGTCTAAATTGTTCTTTAATACGATCCATTTGTTCATGAGTAATTTCTTTTGGATGATTTTGTAAAATTCCACAAGGAATTGCTGAAGGGGCTAATGGATCTAATCCAGTAATGGCTTCACTTGCTTGTCTACCAGCATGATATAATTGTGCAGCCACTAAAGAACCTTTACTATGAATAGCATCTACTAATCTTTTATGACCAGCTACTTGTTTTTCATCAAATAATGATAATTGAGTTGGTAATCCTCTTCCTTCTGGTGATACACATATAGAATATGGCAAAAGAAATCTACTTTATGTAATATAAATCAGTCTTCAAGAATATTATTGTTTGATAACATTTTCCATATTTTATTAAAAGCGTTTGATTCATAAAATGAATGATAATTATATTTATCATTTATATGTACCAATAATAAAATCAGCCACCATTTTGAAAACATTATACCTGCTCCAAGTTTTTTACCAACTTTTCCAACATGGTTTTCATATCTGATTTTTACATAATTAATAATGTCCCTATTACTTCCATGTTCCACATTAATAAACGTCATTAATACAAGTGGATTGATATCAGCATCTTGTTTATCATTTGTGATTTTCAATTCTTCAAACATTTTTTTCTTATCTATAACATTATTGTACTGATTTAAAATATAGTAATGCCAAATTTGAACTATTGTGTCATTATATCTATTATTAATTAAATGTGTTTTTTTGCAAAGACAATTCACAAGTTTTACATAATCCATATCTTCTACCTTATAATATTCTATAATAATCGCTATTAGTTTATAGCAATTAACAGCAATAACGGGTGAATAAAATATCAACTGTAATAAATAGTTAATAATATAGTCCATATTTTCAATTTTCATGAATCGTTCTTTTTCAAAAAAGCTATCATTTGAAGCTTCAAATATATTACTAGATCTTTCCAAAAATAAATCGGAAATTTTTCTTCTAATTTTTGTTAATAATATTTTACATTCGGTTAAATTATTAGTTTCTAAATAATTTTTAAAAATCTTTTTCAAATGGTTAATTTCATCTGTTGTTTCCCATATATTTCCTAAAGAATTAAAATCAAAATCAATTTGTTTGAAATCTACAGAATTATTATATAGTACACTTTCCATGATTTCTGTTTTAGAATGATTAATTCTTAATTTATATTTATTTAATATTTTTTGTGTCAAATCTATAAATTCTTCTAATCTTTCTTTTGAATTTGAAAAAAAAGTGAAGTCATCAACATACCTTATGTAAGAAATATCTTCATTTTTTATTATTTTCTCTATCTCATTATCCACGCATAACATCATTAACTCTGATGAAATATTTGATGAAAAACAACCTGCAATTATTCCTTTAGTTTGATTTGAATTTACCTTCATATTATATTTATCTAAAAAATCAAAATAGCAATTATTTTCTATTAAATCTTTATAAGGAGCATACTTTTTTATTCTTTCTAAATAATGTGTGTATATATTTGGATAAAATGATTCTATATCAAGTTTTAATACGTATAAATTCGAATCTAAAAACTCAAAATATTTATCCGCCAATTTTTTATTACTCAATTGATTTACTGATTTATTATTTTTTGTAGCGAATTCATTTTTAACAATTGTAATTTCTTCCATGGAATATTCATGCCTAATCTTAAATTCTTTATCAAAAACCACATATGAATTTGAATAATTTGTAAAATCATTTTCTTCATTATATATTTTTCCAAAAATATCATCAAAAGCTTTTATTGAATTATAAATAAACGAGATATAATAAATAAGATTAGGTATTTGTATTTCACGATACACCCCATTTTTTTTAAAATCAAAAAAACTAATTGGTTCAGCACCATCCATATGGATATACATAGGATTTTCACAATTTTTTAACTTTGTAATATCGATCAAGCCATCATCATCAAATTTAAATACATCATATAAATTATTTTTGTCAAAGATATCATCTATAAGTAAACTTAAATTATCTTTATACTTCCCTAATAAATAATCCTCTGGTAAATCTCCATATTGATAACCCTCTAGCAATCTATTAATATTTATATCTCTAATATTTTCTTCTACTGAACTCATTATTACCCACATCCACTTATATATTTGCAATATTTGTATAATTATATTTTTTATCTATATTTTCCATTTCTTCTTTTTTCACATCATTTTAAAAACATGTTGCCAATCATCTACAATTACCATTTTCAAAAAATATTGATAAGTATGACAATTTAATTTTATAACATCAGCTACCCTATTCCTAATATTCAACTTACTTACCTACTTTTACCAACATGTAAAATTCATTAATTTTCAATTTCTTTTCTTTTAATATATTCTGTAATTATCTGTTGATAACTTTGCAATTGATTTATATGTTCGTTATATTTTTCACTATTTAAACATTTTCTTTTTGTCGATAAATTAATTATATTATTAGCCTTTTCCTCTAGACCTGTTTTCCTTTCAGTACCAACAATCACTTGCCCTTTATTAGATAACAAAAGTTCCATAGATTTGAAAATACATTCTAAGTTATCTTCATCTTGTCCTTGCTGATTCGGAGTATCTATAACATAAAAATTAAATGGATTTCCTCCTCTTTCTAAATTATACAAATATAGCGCTGATTGATACATATAAACCAATCTTGGTGTTTCACTACCAGTATGATCAATAACTTGAACTAGATCTCTAAATTTTATATATGTTGATGGAAGATTAATTTTTTCTGCAAATGTTTTACATTTATCTTTTAATTGCATAGTAATTTCATTTTTACGTTTTTTAGATTTTATTTCTTTTATTTGTTCATCTAATGCTCCTATTTCACCTATTAAATTCTTATATTTACTTTCTATTTTTACTAACTCTTGTTTGCATTTATTGTATAATTCATACTTTCCCTTATTCTTATACAATTCTTCATATGATAACATTTCTTTACTATCTTTTATTAATTCTTCATTTTTTAAAATTTTATTTTTTATGTCTTCATATTCGTTATTAAAATTCATTAACTGTTCTTTAAAGTCATTTATTTTATCTTCTAATATATTTCTTAATTTTTCACTATTCTCTAAACCAGCACTCAAGTTTAATTGCTCATTTAAAGAATTTTTGTGCTTTGTACCACATATTGGACAAATTATTTCTTCATCTTGCTCCATTGCAAACGAAATATCTTTTTGCGTTTCTTCTATATTTTTATAAATATTATTTAATTCTATTTTTTTCATAAAAATATTATTATCAAGTTTAATCATTTTTTCTTTAATTGAATATTCTTTTTTTCTTAAATCATCTGTATCATTTCTTAATTTTATTAATTTTTTTTGAACGTCATCAACCGTATTCAATTGATTTAAGTTTTCTAGTTGACTTTTCTTTTTTAAATCATGAGATATACTATTCACAAACATTTCATTGCTTTTGAGTTCCTTCAATTTTTCTTCTTTATCATTGCTAAGTTGTATTTTTTTTGCCTTCAATTTATAATAATCATTATTTAAGTATCCTGTAATAAATTTATTTGTATCGCCTTTCCAATCTTTGATATATCTTACATTTTTGAATTCATTTCCTATATCAGACCATCCATCATCCTGATCAATATATTGAAATCTAAACAAAAGAGGTGTAGTTACATTAATTATCTCTGAATTATTTGATATAACACATTGCATATTAACTTCGAATATTTCCATCAATTTATCGCAAAATAATTGAAATTTTTCAGTATTAATTACACAAGTATAATTGTTTTTTTCTTCCTTCATAATACTAAACTCTTTACCACATCTAAGTACGCAGTATTGTTCATCTCCATACTCAAAATACAACAAATATGTTGATATCAAATTTTTCCAATCCTTTTCAATTTTAGAGCAATCACAACCAAGTGCAGTAAAAATACTTTTTATAAGAGATGATTTCCCTGTTTTATTTCCTCCAAGTATTATATTTAAACCTTTTTTAAAAGGTACTTCTAAAGAAGATTGCTCACTTCTACTTATGACTATTAACTTTTTTAATAATAATCTTTTCATTATTTTTTTCCTCTTGCTTTCTTAAATTTCTTATTAATAAACGATATTGTCTTTCTTTTATATTATCTCTTACTATATTCATATTCATAATAAAGTACCTCAACCAACTTTCTTAAGTTATCTATTTGTATTTTATATTCATATTTATTATCATTTAATTTTTTTACACATGATTCATATACCTGATCTATCCCTCTTTCAAAATTATTATCAATAACTTCTTTCAATACTAATATAATCTGCTGATATTTAAGCATTGACATATTTTGCCATTTCAAATCATGCTGATTTTTTTCATCTAAAATTCTATTAACATCTTCGTTACTTATTCCTTTATCAATTAAAAAGAAATAAAATCCCCCTATATCATTTTGCTTTATTATTTTTGAATCTATTTGATTCTTAATACTACTAATATCTATTCCTTTTTTATCAATAAGTTTTCTAAAACTAATAGGAGGATATACCTTTTCTTTACTTTTTTTCCTAACATCTTCAACCAATTGATTATAAATAGCTTGAGCTGTTATCATAGATATATTTTTAGTAATATTATCAAAAAATTCACCTTTTGTCTGTGATTCATATGTATCTAGCTGTAAATTTGATTTTGATACAAATGTGTTCTGAATAAACTTATCAAATACATTATCAAAATTATCAATTTTATCATTTTTATATTCATCTTTAATTCTAAATTTTATTTTATTATATAGTTCATTATCTTCTTCTTTTATATTCTTTTTATCTTCGATACATGCTTGCCATTTTTTTACATCGCTATCAAAATCTATATTCGAAATAAAAAAACATGATTTACACTCTGACCCAAAAGTTAAAAAATTATAAAAAATAAATCCAAGGAATGACTTTTTATTTTTCGCTTTTTTTGACATTTCAGAAATAGTCCAATTATTATTTTTCTCTTTTGTTTTAATTTGAAAAAAACTATAATTTTTATCTTTATCGTATTCAGCCATATCATCATGATATTCACAAAAAACTGTACACATTTTTTCATTTTTGAAATTTTCAATAATATGATAAACAATCCAATGTACTTGATATTCAAATCTATTATATGAATCTGATCCTGCCTGTTCTCTTTGATTTGTATCCAATACTTTACTCATTTTCGTTACTCCTTTTTTGTATCCGTTTTTATTTCTATAAAAAAAGAAATAGATAACACTTATTATTATACAACTTGTGTTATCTATTTACTGTTTTCGTTCACGAACGGCTACTTTTCGTGCGTGAACGACATGTATTTACTTTTATTTACAACTTTTTCTTAATATTCTATTGTTTATCAATATGCCCATTAAAAAACCTAAACTATTATGAATAATATCATCAAACTCAAATAAACCTCTACATAAAACTAATTGCAATAACTCAATAGAAAAAGAAATACTAATACCTATCAATAATCCAATCTTCCAATCCATCTTTTTACCATATGCTAATGGCAAAAAGATACCAATTGGTAAAAGCATAACAATATTTAATATATTTTCTAAAAATAAATCATATCTAGAAGCAGTTCCTAATCTCCCTATAGGATGAATAATCTCTTTCCATGACCAAAATACTTCTAGTTGATATTTTCTAGTACTTGGTAATCTAGAAAATACTGTCGATCCATAAACATGTAAAAGATAAATAATAAATAAGATACTAAAACACATTTGTGTTTTAGTTATCTTATTCTTTTTATAATATCTTTCTAATATGATAAAACTGATAATCATTACAATAATTACAGTTATTAATTCTATTTTACTCCATTTAGGATAATGAGAAATAATAGTTTGAAATATATCCAATGTTTTAACTACTAATATATTGTATATTTATACAATATACTTTTTCCTTTCTACCAACTTTGGTTGTTCGTCATTATTTTTATCTTATTATTGTACAAGATACAAATAATGTAAACATAAAATTTAGATCAAATAGCAAAAAAGCAGCCTCTGAATTTAAGGCTGCTAGTTTATTTTATTCATTAACAATACTTTGTTTGTAATTACTATTCCTATTAAAAAACCTAAACTATTATGAATAATATCATCAACATCAAACATTCCTCTACATAAAATTAATTGCATCAACTCAATAGAAAAAGAAATACAAAAACCTATCAATAATCCTACCTTCCAATCTATCTTTTTACCATATACTAATGGTAAAAAGATACCTAAAGGTAAAAGCATAATAACATTTAATATATTCTCCAAGAACAATTCATACTTTGGATATGTCGTATTCATTGAATTTAATATTTCTTTCCATGACCAAAATACTTCTAACTTACATATTCTTTTACTAGGTAATCTAGAAAAAACAGTAGATCCATAAACATGTAATAAATAGATAATAAATAAAATACAAAAAAACATTTGTATTTTATTTATTTTATCTTTTTTATAAAATCTTTCTAAAATAATAAAACTTATAATCATTACTATAACTACAGCAATTAATTCTATTTTACTCCAATGAGGATAATGAGAAATAACCGTTTGATATATATCCAATTTAAATTACCTTCCTATCACTACTTATTATTGACAATATCTTGAATATAATCATTTACTTGATCATGTAAATCTTCTCTGTCTAATGAAAAATCTATTGTTGCTTTGATAAATCCAAATTTATCCCCTACATCATATCTCTTTCCTTCAAAATCATACGCATACACTGCTTGTCTATCTAATAATCTTTTAATCGCATCAGTCAGTTGGATCTCTCCTCCTGCTCCCTTTCCTTGTGTTTCTAACAATTCAAAGATTTCAGGTGTCAACACATATCTTCCTAAGACTGCTAGTTGACTTGGTGCTTTCTCTACTGCTGGTTTTTCTACCATGTCTGTTAGTTTTACCAGTCTTCCCTTTGCTGGATGTGATTTTGATGGTTCTACGATTCCATATTTGCTGACATCTTTTTTATCGACTGTCTGTACTCCGATTACGGATGCTGATGTTTTACTATATTGTTCTATCAGTTGTTTTAATGCTGGTTTCCCTTCTTTATTGACAACCACATCATCTCCTAGTAGTACTGCAAATGGTTCATCTCCAATGAATGATTTAGCACATAAGACTGCATGTCCTAATCCTTTTGGTTCCTTTTGTCTGATATAGTAGATATTGGCCATATCTGCTATATCTTGGATCATTTTTACTTGTTCTAGTTTTCCTGATTCTTTTAATCTTTCTTCTAGTTCATAGTTTTTATCAAAATGATTTTCCATTGCATGTTTATTACTGTTTGTAATAATTAAGATTTCTTCTATTCCACTGTCTACTGCTTCTTGTATGATATATTGGATTGTTGGAATATCTACGATTGGCAACATTTCCTTAGCTATTGCTTTTGTTGCTGGTAGAAATCTTGTTCCTAATCCTGCTGCTGGTATAATTGCTTTTCTTACTTTTTTATTCATTTTTTCTATCCTTTCTTCATATAGAATATTTACTTAAACCATACCATTTTTTTAATTTTTATCAACCCTTTATAACCAATATGCTATTTTAATTACTTAAATACTCATCTAATTTAAATTTTTATAATTTTAATTACATGTATGATTATAATATCAATAAAAAAGCAATGTTTTTAAATCACATTGCTTCTAATAATTATTTCTTTTCTACGATATCATTAAGTTCCTTAAAAATTGAATTTTCTGGTACAACGCCTCTTACTCTAGATAATGGATAAATATTACTATTTCTTCCAATAACAGTTCCAGGATTTAAAACACTATTACATCCTACTTCTACATAATCTCCTAGCATTGCACCCATTTTTTTAAGTCCCGTTTCAATCTCTTCGTGATTAAATCTATCTTTTACAACAACGAGTGTTTTATCACTTTTAACATTACTTGTAATTGATCCTGCACCCATATGAGACTTATATCCCAAAATAGAATCACCTACATAGTTATAATGAGGAACTTGTACATTATCAAAAATAATAACATTCTTTAACTCAACAGAATTACCAATAACACAATTTTCCCCTACTAATGCACTTCCTCTGATAAAAGCACAATGTCTCACTTCTGTTCCTGCACCAATAATACAAGGTGAACCAATATAAGCACTATCAAAAACTTTAGCATCTTTGTGAATCCAAACATGTTCATTCACTTCTTGATATTCATCTCCTAAAGTTTCTCCTAATTCAATAATAAAATCTTTAATTCCTTTTAAAGCTTGCCAAGGATACTCATATTTTGATAAATAATCCTTTGCTTGACTATGTGTTAAATCATATAAATCGTTTATCTTATACATAAAAATACCCCTCCTACTTATCTTCTTCATAAAACAATTGTAATACAAGTTGTTTTAATTGTTTTTGATCAACAATAAATTCATCATGTAATTCACCTTTTTGATCTTCTCCAGGTAAAGTATAGTATTCATTATTATCAATTGAATAATTTAGAATCATTTCAGCATAACTATCTATTTCTTTTAATGTAATATTTGTTGTTAATTTACTATAAAAATTATACATTTTTTGAAGTGTTGTTGAATAATCATTTGTAAGTTTAGTTTTCAATTGATTAATATAAGTTTGAATATATAATTTTTGTCTTTGCATTCTTGTCTTATTAGAATAATCTTTTGAAGTATTACGTGAACGTACAAATTCTTCAACATTATCTCGATTAATAACAATTTTCTTTCCTTTTTTCCACAATGGATTAATATCTATATAATCATCATCTAAAACCATTGGCATATCACCAATAATATCTTGTAATTCTTGTAAAGAATTCAAATCAAATGCAGTGTAATTTACTAAAGGAACATCACTTAAAAGTTTAGAAACAGCATCTTTAGCTAAAATACCACCATGTTTTCTATTTTTCCCATAAGAATATGCTAGACCTAAATGTTGTTTATCCCAACCCAAATCATTACCTTCACTGTCAAATAATCTTATTTTGCACATCGTATCTCTTGATAATGAAATAATTTTAATTTTTTGTTGATCACGATCAAAGATAGCTAAATCAATGGCATCACTTTGTCCTTGATTTTTTGTTTCATCAGTTGTATCAATCCCTAAAAATAAGATTGTTTTTAAATTCGTTCTATATCGATAATCTTTACCATCTACTTTAATATAACGATAACTATTTTGATCAGTTTCTACAACTTCTTTTTTCTCACCTTTTACTTGAAATAACATAATCGCAATGCATGCTACTAAAACTATTACAATTCCTAAAACAATAAAATTTCTCTTCTTATTTTTTTTCATTCTTATTCCTCCTTTCTAATCATTATTTATATAATGACTAAAAAGCAGGAATCAGATTACTGATTCCTTAACTTTTTTTACATACTTTTCTTTCTTCTAACAACGCAAAATCCAATTCCTGCAAGTGCTACAACACCTAAAGCAACAAATGGCATTACATTTGTAGAATCACCAGTTTTTGTACTATTTGCTTTTGTTCCATTTTTATTAGCATTAGCATCACCAGCTTGGTAAATAACTGCTACTGGAGATAAGTCTTTAAATTCTTGAGTAATTGTTTTATTGTCAAAATCAACTGACTTAGGAGTTAAGATTTCCCAAGTATTTCTTACTGTACTATAGTGAAGAACTTTAACATTTTTAGCTGTTTTTACTAAGTTTGGTACTTCCCAAGTTAAAGTAACATTCTTAACTTTTTGTTTTAATTCACCATTAGCATAAACTGATAAATCTTGGAATTCAGTTAATAAAGAATATCCTGACAAATCAACACCTTTGATTAAAGATGCTAATTGTGATGGATTGGCATTTACTTTTTCAATTACATCAATAATTTCATCAGATACACCTGCAGCTGAATAAGTTTCTTTTTTAGAATCAAATGCTACAGTTGTGTTTGCGTCAACTTTTTCTCCGTTGATTAAAATACTATCTTTTTTGACAGCTCCATTTTTATTAATACTTGGTGCTGCAAATACAGTAGTTAGACTTAAGCATAATGTTAACGCTAAAGAGATAGTAGTTAATAATTTTTTCATCATATTCACCTCCCTCCCATTAATAGTATCCATAGTAATCATAGTAATCTGATTGATGTTTTTCGATACGATTTAAAACAACACCTATCACTTTACTTCCAGTTCTTACTAGATCATCTTTTACTTTTTTAACAGATTTTTTGCTTACAAAGTTATTGCGTACAACCATTAGAACACCATCTACATTTCTTCCAATAATCGTTGCATCCGCACCGATTCCCATAGGTGGAGTATCAATGATAATCAAATCAAATTCTTCTTTTAGAGCTTCTAACATTTTTTCAAAAGAAGAATTAGAAAGTAATTCAGTTGGATTTGGTGGTTTTTTCCCAGATAAAACAACAAATAAACCATCAACATCTGTTTGATAAATAAAATCTTTGCTTTGTCCACTTACATATTCACTCATTCCACTTACTCTTGTTTTTACAGTAAAGAATTTTTTTAAACTTCCTTTTCTTAAATCACAATCCATAAGAAGAACTTTTTTACCTAATTCAGCGTAACTTTTTGCTAAATAGTAAGCAGTTGTCGTCTTTCCCTCATTAGCTACTGTACTTGTTAAAGAGATTACTTTTAAATCACTTGTATAAAGAAGATTTGTACGTAAAGTCTTGTAAGACTCATTCATTGCACTATCATCAATTAATTCTCTTGTTTCTAACTTACCTAGTTTCATGATGTTTTCTTCCTCCATTTGATTTTGCTAATTCTTTATTTTCACCAATACCAGCTAATACTGGAACACCCAATAATTTTTCAATGTCATCTGCACTTCTTACTTTATCATTCAACATAAATTGAATAAATAATCCACCAATACTAGCAACTAGTCCTAAAAGCATTCCCATAAGTAATACTTTTTTATTAGATGTATTGATTTTATTATTATCTACTACTGCTTTTTCAACTGTATAAGGTTGCTTAGATTCAATTTCTTCAACTGTATCTACACCTCGATCTACTAATTGATTAGCTAAATCCGCTGCTATTTGAGCATCTGTATTTGTTACTGTAATTTTAATAATACGTGTATCATCAATTGTAGAAATAGTTGTTGAATTATAAAGTTGATCATATGTCATATCAACATCTAAATCAGAAATAATACGATTTAAAACTGGTCTACTTTTTAAGATAACCATATAATCACTTGATAACTCTTGATTGACTTGTAAATCTGAAACAGAAATTTGCGTATTAGAATCTCTCATATAAATCATTGCTGTTGCTTGATATTGTGGCACTTCAATTTTCCATAAATAAAATGCAGCACCTAAAACACCAACTAAAATCGATACAACGACAATATACCAATATCTTTTTATATGAAAAAATAGTTCTCTTAAATCTATTTCAATTTCATTTTGTTCTTCATTGTTTATATCCATACTGTCCTCCCACTAATTTTGATTTGGTTTGATTATATTAAACATTTTAAAAAAAAGAAAGAGTTGGACACCAAAAAGCAAAAAAAAATACTAAAAAACACTTTTTTTACAAAATAATGTAAAAAAAGGACTCATTTCGAGTCCTAAATATCTTCAAATCATCTATCTAATGTCTTCTTTTTTTAAAATTATATATCCAAACATACTTAAAATCATTAACCCTGCTAATCCAATAAAGTTTGTTGAATCCCCTGTTTTTATTTGCTTTCTTTGTGTTTTATCAATAGATGTTATTTCTTTCTTTTTAAGTTTTTCTAATGCTTTATTGATATTCATTGCATATTCATCAACTATATCTTGCTCCGTAATATTTTTATCATACTTCACTGCATTAAGTGCATTTTTTAATGTCTCAACTGATTCATCTGTATAAATACTTAAATCATTTGGAACTTTCGATTTTGCTTCATTTACTTTTGTATAATCTGCAAGTCTATACTTTAATTCACTTATCGCTTTAGTAATTGCATCTGCATAACCATCTACAGTTGCTTGTTCAGTAATATTCTTTCCTTCTTCTATTGAAGCAAGAATATCTTTTAATGATTTAATTGATTCATCCGTATAAATATTTAAATCACTTGGTACTTTAGCTCTAGCCTCGTTTACCTTTGTATAATCCGCATCCTTATATTTTAGTTCCTTGATAGCATTTTCAATATTCATTGCATAACCATCTACAATTTCTTGTTCCATAAGATTTTTTTCTTCTTCTATTGAAGCAAGGACATCTTTTAAAGCTTTAACCGATTCATCTGTATAAATACTTAAATCATTTGGAACTTTTGATTTTGCTTCATTTACTTTCGCATAATCAGCTAAAATATTTAACTCATTCCATGAAAAAGTCGGATGATTAATACCACATACCCACTTAATACCTTCACTTGCATTTTCTTGTAGCTCTGTAAGTACATTAGCTAATGTAAAATTTGAGACTGATTTACCACATTTTGATTGATCAAAATTAGGATCAGCAGACGCAGTTCCTGCATTCCAATCAACAACCAACCTTACAGCAGCAAAATAATTTCCATTATTATCTGGATATGTTTCTTCATCAAGAGTTACATCAGCAGGTGGTGTATCAGGCCAAATACAGTTTTTAACAAGAACTGTGGCTGCAGCTGTAATCCAAGTAATATTTCCTGGTTCTGCACACGTAATATTTTTTGTAGATACCATACAATTTCTAATAATAACACCAGGTTGTCCACGAAAATCAAAATTTGCACCTAAAATTCCTGCTACAGCTGAATTTATATTATTACAAGAAACTGAACCTCCAAACCAGCAATCAGTAATCAACGAATCAGCTGTTGAATTTTCCCATTGCCCTATTAAACCACCAACAGTATCACAATCATCGCCACTAAATGTACTTACAACATTTGTATCAGAAGCACATCCTTTTATTTGTGTACCATCAGTACATTGACCAATCAAGCCACCAAGAAATTTATACCCATTATTATTTTCAATCTTCCCACTTGTATAACAATTTTCTACTGTTCCTGCATTAACCCAATCAGCCAAAACACCCGCAATTAAAGAATCATCATTAGAAACAATGTCCGCATTAATAACTTGTAAATTTTTTATTATACCGCCACTTGAGACTATTCCAAAAAGTCCGTTACGAAAATCATTTTCACTTGTATGATGTGATAAATGATTAATTATATGATACTGACCATTAAAAGTTCCTGCAAAATATCTTGTAAAATTACTCCCATTTCCTATTGATGTCCATTCATATCCTGCTAAATCTAAATCATTATCTAGATATATCGTTTTTCCTTTAAAAGATTTACTTGCAGTTTTATCATTGACTAATTTTGCAATTCCTGCAAGCTGTTTTGCTGTTGTAATATGATATTCACTATCGTTTTCATGATTATCATACCAACTCGTATCAACTGTACCATCCCATGTATCTACAGTATTTATCGCAAATACATCTATTGGAATAAATGTTATAGCTAAAGATAGCGATAATAATGTAGTAACTATTATTTTTTTAATTATTTTCATACATGTCTTCCTCCTTTAATTATTTATATTTTGAGACTATCAATCTCATGAGATAGTATTAAATAATTGTTGCTTTCATTATAGATTGCAACAACCATCAAAAATATTATTGAGACTATGTATCTCGTATATTTATATTATATTTTTTGTACATTTAATTGTCAATTAAACAAAAAAAAGATTTTATCAATATTTTCCATTAATTCATAAAATCTTTTCCTTTAAACTGTATCTAATTGTAAATAAATTTATCTTGCTTTTTATTCAAACTAATAAACCCTAAATATATTTTCTTTCTTAAAAGAAATAGTATTATCATTAAAGTAATAAATATCACCAAAATAACATTATCAATAAAGATATCTTCTTTTTGAATTATTTTTGCATTATCAACATTATTATTAAATAACACAACATATCGATCACCTAAATATCTTTCTGTCGCAATCATATTGCTTGCGCTATATTCATACTGATCATATCCACCAACTTCTTTATCAAAATGAATAACATAATGCATATAGCTAAACTTACTTGAAGAACCACTATCTGAACCATTAGAAACCCATGTTTTTCCATAAAATTCTGCAACAGTTACTGTTCCTTCAGATTTATATTTATAAGTATTTATTTGAATATCTTGGACAAGTGCTTTAATAGACAAACCACACAAAAGAATAAAGATGACAATAAATGTTATTTCACCTATCACCAAACCCCAAAATTTCCAAGTATATTTTGTTGTTACTTCTTTAGTTTTCTTTTTCAAAATTATCCTCCATTTTTAGTTAAATAATGTTACTAATTGAATACATTCATCACTTTTAACGATACAAAAGTATCGATTTTATTTAGCACTTAAAAGACAAATTGACTCAACATGTCTTGTATGTGGAAACATATCATAAAGATACATTGTATGAGTATGATAACCAATCTTTTTAAAGTATTGTATATCTCTAATTTGTGTCGTTGGATCACATGAAATATAAACAACTTGTTTAGGATTTAATATTTTAACCGAATCCATGAATTGTTTGGTTGAACCACTTCTTGGGGGATCCATAATGACAACATCTACTTTATGCTTTTCTTTCGCAAGTTTTTTCATAAATTCAGTCGCATCATCACACACAAATTGAATATTAGAAAGTTGATTCATACGTGCATTGTTTTTTGCATCTTTGATTGCGTCTCTATTACTTTCCACTCCAATAACTTGTTTTACTTTTTGTGATAGAATCATTCCTATTGTTCCAATACCACAATAAGCATCAATTGCTGTTTCATTTCCTTTAATATTCAATAAGGATAAAGCTTTGGTATAAAGATTCACACATTGATCTTGATTGATTTGATAAAAAGATTGTGGAGAAATCTTAAATTTCAAACCACACAATTCATCAACAATAAATCCTTTACCATAAAGAACCTTATCTTCATTACCTAAAACAATTGGTGTTTTACGTGTATTGATATTTAAAACAATCGTTTTGATACTTGGAAATTTTTTGACGAGTTGGCTACAAAATTGTTTAGATCCACGCCACATATTTTCATTACATACTAAAACAACCATTGTTTGATCTGTTTTAACACCTCGACGAATTAAAACATGTCTTAATAACCCTTTATGTCTTTTTCGATCATAAATAGAAACACGATACTTTCTTAAATAGCTTTGTATATATTGTAAGATTTCATCCATAATATCTTCGTGTAATAAACAATGTTTATAAGGAATAATATCTTGACTATGTTCTTCGTAGAGACCGTATTCATATTTTTGATTAAAAGCTACAATTGCTTTATTTCGATAACCATTAACTAATGGTGAAGCTACTGTTGGTTTTACATCTATTTTTAATTTTGTTTTCTTTATTTCTTTTTCTATAAATAATGTCTTTTCTTTTAATTCTTCTTGATATTGATCTTGTGGATAAAAGCATCCTCCACATTTTTTAATTATTGGACATTTCATTTTTTATCACCCTTTACTTGTCAATCATTATAACATAGGTATTATCATTTGATGAAATGATTTATGAGTGTTATAATCTAGCGGAGGTGAAATATATGAGTAAAATAGATATTATTTCTGGCTTTTTAGGTGCTGGAAAAACAACATTAATTAAAAAATTAATTGCTGAAGCATATCAAAATGAAAAAATCGTATTAATAGAAAATGAATTTGGAGAAATTGGAATCGATGGAACATTCTTAAAAGATTCTGGTGTTACAATCAACGAAATGAACTCTGGATGTATTTGTTGTAGTTTAGTAGGAGATTTCGAAACATCATTAAAAGAAGTCTTAGATACGTATCACCCTGATCGTGTTATTATTGAACCTTCTGGTGTTGGAAAATTATCTGATGTTATTAAAGCTGTTTCTACAATCAATAGTGATGAAATGGAATTAGATAATTTTATTACAGTTGTTGATGCTAAAAAATGTCGTATGTATACTAAAAACTTTGGTGAATTCTATAATAACCAAGTTGAACATGCATCATTAATTGTTTTAAGTCGTAGCCAAGACTTAACTGAATTCCAATTAAAAGAATGCTTAGACATCTTAAAAGGATTAAACGATCATTCACCAATCATTACAACTGCTTGGGATAAATTAAATGGTTTAGATATCATTAATGCTTGTGAAGTGAACATTCAAGAAGAATTATTGCATGAACATGATCATGAATGTTGCGGGCATGACCATCATGAACACGACCATGAATGTTGTGGACACGATCATCATGAACACGATCACGACCATGAATGTTGTGGACACGATCATCATGAACACAATCACGACCATGAATGTTGTGGACACGATCACCATGAACACGATCACGACCATGAATGTTGCGGACATGATCATCATCACCATGACCATGATCATGAATGTGGTTGTGGACATCATCACCATCATGCAGATGAAGTTTTCAATAGTATCGGATTTGATACTGTTAAAAAATATAACGAAGTTGAATTAAGTGATATCTTAAATAAATTATGTAATGATGATAATGTTTTAAGAGCTAAAGGTTTTGTAGATAGTGGAAATGAAGATTGGTGGTATTTTGATTTAGTACCAGGTGAATTTGAAATTCGTTTAGGTAAACCTATTTATACAGGCCAAGTTTGTGTAATTGGTAAAGACTTAGATGAAAATACAATTAAGGAGTTATTTTTAGGATAAGCGTATGAATAAAACAAGAGTTTATTTGTTTACTGGATTTTTAGAAAGTGGAAAATCTTCATTTATCCAAGATACTCTTCTTGAACAAGGTTTTGGTGAAGATGAAAAAACTTTGATCATTGCCTGCGAAGAAGGTGAAGTCGCTTTTGATATTCCAGCTTTAGAAAAAGAAAATGCTTCTGTTGAATTTATTGAAAACGAAGAAGATTTAAATTATGAAACTCTTCTTCATTTACATCAAAAATACCAACCAACACAAGTTATGATTGAATATAACGGAATGTGGGATAATACAAAATTCGTGGATGAAATTTGTATTGATCAATGGCAAGTTGTTCAAATCCTTACAACGATTTCTGCTGAAACATTTGATCTTTATTACAACAATATGCGTGGACAATTCGTTTATCATGTTACTGGTAGTGATTTAGTTATTGTTAATCGTTGTGATGAAAATACAAAGAAATATCCTATTAGAGGAAGTATTAAATCTTTAAATCCAATGTGTCAAATTGTTTATGAAAATAAAAATAGACAAATTGAAGATTTAACTGTTAATGATTTACCATATAACTTAAATGATGATTATATTGAAGTAAATGATATGGATTATGGTATTTTCTGTATGCATATTATGGAAAATCCTCAAATCTATGAAAATAAAACAATTAAGATCAAAGGTAAAGTGATTGGCCGTGATAAATTAATTGAAAATGGTTTTGTTTTAGGTAGACAAGCTATGGTATGTTGTAGCGATGATATGCAACTTTTAGGTTTAGTATGTATTAGTAAATACGCTAAAGATTTAATTAAAGATGAATGGTTAGTGGTTGATGGAACCATTAGTTTAGAATATGATGAATCTATTCAAAGTAATATTCCTATTTTACATGTTGATCATTTAGAAGGTGCTAAACCTTTAGAAAATGAATATGTTACATTTGATTAAGAGCATTTAGCTCTTTTTCTATTTTATTTATAAATACTTTCATGTATAATGAATAGGCAAAAAGAGGTGGAAAAATGAAAGATTTTTGGTATGAATTAAAACATGTTTGTAAACAAAGTGGTGCTCGATATGGGATTTTACATACTCCTCATGGAGATGTGGAAACACCTATGTTTATGCCTGTAGGTACACTAGCTACAGTAAAAGGAATTGCCCCTGAAATGTTAAAAGAAATGGGATCACAAGTAATCCTTTCTAATACATATCACTTATGGTTAAGACCTGGGGAAGATATTGTTGCTAAAGCAGGTGGTCTTCATAAGTTTATGAACTATGATGGTCCTATGCTTACAGATAGCGGAGGATTCCAAGTTTTTTCTTTGGGAAAAACAAGAAAGATCAAAGAAGAAGGCGTTTATTTTAAAAGTATTATTGATGGTAAGTCTTTATTCTTATCTCCAGAAAAAGCTATCGATATTCAAAACAAATTAGGAGCAGATATGATTATGTCTTTAGATGAATGTGCTCCTTATCCAGCAACTTATGATTATATGAAACATAGCGTTGAAAGAACAATTCGTTGGGCTAAAAGAGGTAAAGAAGCGCATCATAATGAAAAACAAGCGTTATTTGGAATTGTTCAAGGTGGAGAATATCCTGATTTAAGAGAAAAATGTGCCAAAGCACTTGTAGAAATGGATTTCCCTGGTTATTCAATTGGTGGAACGAGCGTTGGTGAACCAAAAGATGTAATGTATAAAATGGTCGAAGATGCGGTTCAATGGTTACCTGAAGATAAACCACGTTATTTAATGGGAGTTGGTAATCCAATTGATTTAATTGAAGCTGCGATTCGTGGTATTGATATGTATGATTGTGTTTTACCAACACGTGTTGCTAGACATGGTGCTTTAATGACACATCATGGACGTATGAATATTAATAATGAAAAGTTTAAAGAAGATTTTACTCCTATTGATCCTGAATGTGATTGTTATACTTGTAGAAATTATACAAGAGCTTATTTAAGACATCTTCATAAATCAGATGAATTATTTGGAAAAACATTGTTATCGATTCACAATGTAAGATTCTTATTACAACTTTCAGAAGATATTCGTAAAGCAATTCAAGAAGATCGTTTATTAGATTTTAAAGAAGAATTTTTAGATAAATATGGTAGAGATGTTTATAAGAGGGCTTTTTAAATGAAACTAAGTGAATTTGATTTTGAACTACCTGAAGAACTCATTGCTCAACATCCTGTTGAAAAAAGAGATACTTCTAGATTAATGGTAGTAAATAGAGAAAACGGAAATATTGAACACAGACATTTTTATGATATTCTTGATTATTTAAAACCAGGTGATGTTTTAGTAAGAAATAATACAAAAGTTATTCCTGCTCGTTTATTTGGAATTAAAGAAGAAACAAATGGACATGTTGAAGTTCTTTTATTAAAAGAATTAAAGAAAGATACTTGGGAATGTTTATGCGGTAATGCACGTATTGTAAAAATGAATACAGTCATTACTTTTGGCGAAGGTTTATTAAAAGCAAAATGTATTGAAATCAAAGATGAAGGTATTCGTGTTTTTGAAATGATATACGATGGTATCTTCTACGAAATCTTAGATCAGTTAGGAACAATGCCTTTACCTCCTTATATTAAAGAAAAACTTGAAGATAAAAATAGATATCAAACAGTTTACGCTAAAATTGAAGGAAGTGCAGCAGCTCCTACAGCTGGCTTACATTTTACTGAAGAAATCAATCAAAAAATAAAAGATAAGGGTATTGAAATTCTTGATGTATGTTTACATGTTGGCCTTGGAACATTTAGACCTGTTAAAGAAGAAAATGTTTTAGATCATCACATGCATAGTGAATTCTATATAATCAGTGAAGAAGTCGCTGATAAACTAAATAAAGCTAAAGCTAATGGTCAAAGAATTATTGCGGTAGGAACTACATCAACACGTACTCTAGAAGCTAATATGAAAAAATATGGTAAATTTAAAGCAACAAGTGAAAATACAGATATCTTTATTTACCCTGGATATAAATTTGAAGCTATTGATTGTTTAATCACAAACTTCCATTTACCTAAATCAACATTATTGATGTTGATTAGTGCCTTTGCTTCAAAAGAACTTATTTTCAAAGCTTACAAAGAAGCTGTCAAAGAAAAATATCGTTTCTTTAGCTTTGGTGATAGCATGATGATTTTATAATGAAAATCAATTACGACTTAAAATTCAAAGAAGAATTAGAAAAAATAAAAGGTACAAAACCCACTCTACTTCTCCATGTTTGTTGTGGGCCATGTAGCGGAAACGTTTTAAAAGAAATATCTGAATTTTTCGATATAACTATTTATTACTCTAATTCAAACATTTATCCAGATACCGAGTATTTTCGACGATTTCATGAATTAGAAAATTTTATTCAACGCTTTAATCAAGATTTCAATCAAAATATTCAAGTTGTTGAAAAAGAATATCAACCAAAAGAATATCTAAAAGATATTTCTCAATATAAAGATGAACCTGAAGGTGGAAATCGTTGTTATCTTTGTTATTCAAAGAGAATGAAAGATGCTTATGATTATGCATCTTTACATCACTTTGATTATTGGACAACTGTTTTAAGTGTTTCTCCACACAAAAATAGTCAATGGATCAATGAAATTGGAGCAAGCTTTCCTCAAGAAAAAACACAATTTCTTTTCAGTGATTTTAAAAAGAACAATGGTTATTTAAAATCCGTTAAGTTCGCCGCATTATATAATCTTTATCGACAAAATTATTGTGGTTGTATTTATTCTTATCAAGATATGTTAGAAAGAGAAAAAAACAAGGAATTACAAAAATAATTCCTTGTTTTTTATATTTCCGTTTCCTTTTTATTATAAAATATATTCTTTTAAACAATTTGTATAACGTAGATATCCTTCATGATTGATATGAAGTCCATCTTCATAGTAAACTTCAACAGGTTCACCTTTTTTATTACATAATATTGGATAAGCATTAATAAAAGTTACATATTCATAAGGAATTGTCTTCTTAAATTCCTTATAAATCATTTTTAATAAATCATTACTTCTCAATACACCAGGTGTATGTTTATAATCATGCATTGGTAAACATGGTAATGGTGGGATCACATAAATTTCACATTCAGGTAAATTATAATGTACAGTTTCTACAAGTTCTTTGACATTGATAGCAATATCTTTGGGTGATTGCATGACTGTTTTTCCTAAATCATTCGTCCCAATCATATAAACAAGTTGTTTAGGTTTAAATTTTAAAACTCCTTCATCAATAAAATGAAGCAGCATTGTGGAAGTAATTCCACCAATACCACAATTATATTTATTATCTATTTCAGGAAAATATTTTTCTATATCCATAAATTGGGTGATAGAATCTCCAAAAAAAACAGTACCTCCTTCCTTTGCATTTTTATTTTGATCAATAATTTCTTTCATACGATCAATTGTCATTTCCCTTATTTGATAGTAATTTGTAAGAAATGTCATATTTTCTCTCATAATGTCGACCTCTTTTCTATATAATATTATTATATTTTTATTGTTTTATTTTTTCAATATTGAAAAAATATTGAATATACTTGAAAAAAGTGATATTTTATTATCATTAATATGAGGGGAGAATTATTATGGTGAAAATCGTCAAATTCGGTGGTTCATCTCTTGCAGATGCCCATCAATTTAAAAAAGTCGGTGACATTATCAAAAGTGATCCAGATCGTCGTTTTGTTGTACCTTCAGCGCCTGGTAAACGTTTTAAAGATGATATCAAAGTTACTGATTTATTATACAAAGCATATAACGCAGAAAGTGAACAAGAGTTTGAATGTACTTTTGATACAATCAAAGATCGTTATCAAAGTATTATCGATGAACTTAATTTAACAGTTGATCTTACTGAAGAATTTGAAGTTATTAAGAAAAACTTCCAAGATCAAATCAGTGAAGAATATGCAGCAAGTCGTGGGGAATATTTAAATGGTATCTTACTTGCAAATTATTTAGGATTTGAATTTGTTGATCCTGCAACATGTATCTTTATCGATGAACATGGAAATTATGATGATAAAAAAACAGATCCTGTTTTATCTAAAAAATTAAGTGAAGTAGAAAATTGTGTTATTCCTGGATTCTATGGTTCATGTAGTGAAGACCCTACAAAAATTAGAACTTTCTCTCGTGGAGGAAGTGATGTAACTGGTTCTATCGTTGCTAAATGTGGACAAGTTAAACTTTATGAAAACTGGACAGATGTTTCAGGATTCTTAGTTGCTGATCCACGTATTGTTAAAAATCCAGAAGTGATTGGAACAATCACTTATAAAGAATTACGTGAACTTTCTTACATGGGAGCAAGTGTTTTACATGAAAATGCTGTTTTCCCTATTCGTTCTCAAGGAATTCCTATTGTAATCAAAAATACTAATAAACCTGAAGATGCTGGAACTTTAATCGTTGAAAGTACTGTGCATAAACCAGATCATATTATTACTGGTATTTCTGGTAAACAAGGTTTTGCGACAATCATGATTGAAAAAGATATGATGAATGATGAAATTGGTTTTGGTAGAAAAGTTTTACAAGTTATTGAAGAAGCTGGTCTATCTTATGAACATACACCTTCTGGTATTGATACAATGAACGTAATTGTTGAATTAAATTCATTCATTGAACATGAACAAGAAATTTTAGCTAACTTACATCGTGCCGTTGAACCTGATTCAATTGAACTTGAATCTGACCTTGCTTTAATTGCTATCGTTGGTCGTGGTATGAAAGATGGTCGTGGAGTTGCAGCAAAAGTATTTACAGCTTTAGCTAATAAAAAAATCAATGTTAAAATGATTGATCAAGGTTCTTCAGAATTAAATATCATTGTTGGTGTTAAAAACATTCACTTTAATGACGCAATTCGTGCTATCTATAATACATTTATTGAACAAGAATAAAGACTTTAGTCTTTTTTCTTTTTATTTAATTCATATAATTTCTCTAGGAATTATCTAAAAAAGATGTTATAATAGACAAGAGGTGGTCATATGAAAATATCAACAAGAGGGCGTTATGCTCTAAGATTAATGATTGATTTAGCCCAAAATAAAGAACAAGGAAATATATCACTTAAAGATGTTGCTAAAAGACAAGAAATTTCTATCAAATATCTTGAACAAATAGCTACTCCTTTAATTCGTGCAGGACTTATTAAAAGCGTTAGAGGTGCCCAAGGTGGATATTCTCTTACAAGAGATATGAATAAATATACAGCAAAAGATATTTTAGTTGCTGTTGAAGGTCCAATCGCTTGTGTTGCCTGTTTAGAAACTGAACCTAATCAATGTCCTCGTTATAGTGAATGTTTAACTCTTCCTTTTTATAAAGGACTAAATAAAGTTATTACTGATTATTTAGAATCCTATACTTTAGAAGATCTTGCTGATTTACATGGATATCAAATTGAATATATTATCTAATAAACATATCATTGATATGTTTTTTATTTAAAAATCGTGTATTTCTACACGATCAATCATCATAATGTTCTAAAAACAGATGTTTTCCCTCATCATCTTTATAAGCCATAATTGTTTTTAAATTGACATTTTCTACACTTTTAAAAATATTTCCTTCAACAAAAGGATTTACTTTCTTTAAATCCTTAATTAATTGTTTAATTTCTAAACGTTTAGAAGCATTTTCTTCATCATGAGCATCTTGATTTTCTTCAGTAAATTTACATGCACATTGTAAAAATGTTAATTCATGTTCATCTCTCCATGCCTTAATATCATCTTCACGAATAAGATACATCGGTCTAATAAGTTCCATTCCTTCAAAATTCAAACTATGAAGTTTAGGCATCATTGTTTGAATTTGTGCTCCATAAAGCATACCCATTAAAATAGTTTCAATAACATCATCATAGTGATGTCCCAAAGCAATCTTATTACATCCTAATTCCTTTGCCTTAGCATATAAATGTCCTCTTCTCATTCTCGCACATAAATAACAAGGAGATTTTTCTATATTAAAAACAGAATCAAATATTTGTGAATCAAATATTTGAATTGGAATATTTAATTTTTTCGAATTATCAATGATCATTTGTCTATTTACTTTATTGTACCCAGGATCCATTACCATAAAAACAAGTTCAAATTCAAATTTATTATGTCTTTTTAATTCTTGAAAGAGCTTAGCCATCAACATAGAATCTTTTCCACCAGAAATACATACAGCAATTTTATCTCCAGGTTTTACTAATTCATATTGATTAATAGCCTTGCAAAAAGGTCTCCATAATTTTTTCTTATATTTTTTTTGAATACTCTTCTCTACTTCTTTTAAATACTCCAAATTATCCATCTTTTATCCTCACTTTCTCTATTTATAAAAACAAAATTCATATCTAAAGTCAAATATTTTCGAATAATTCACATAAAAAGTTCAAATTCAATTCATATTGATATATAAAATGATAGCGAGGTGATAATTATGGCTGAAAGATTTAAATTCAACGATGAAGAAGAAAATATAGATGAAAACGATAATCAACAAGATGATTTAGAAAAAGAATACTATGATAATACTGATTATTCCTATACAAAAAGTAAAAATAAAAAAAGACCTAAAACAAAAAAGGTAACAAGAAAGAAGACAAAAACGAAAGTGAAAAAGAAAAAAAATGGACGTTCTAAAATTTCTACTTTCCTTATCACGTTACTTATTTTACTTTTAATTGCTGGTGCAGGAGTTGGTGGCTATTTTGCATATGAACATTATCAAGATCAACAAAAACAAATTAATCAATTAGAAAAACAAGTAGATCAACAAAATAAAACAAAAACAGACAAGTCAACATCTACAAAAAAAGAAACCCAACAAGAAAAATCTTCTTCATCTAAAAATGAAGAAAGTACATCAAGTGATAATACAACAAACAGCGATGAAAGTGATTCATCACAAAACACAACCGATGATTCTTCATCAAATGAAAATACAAATTCAGATTCAACAACTGAAACAGAATAAAAAAACTTGGCATTTGCCAAGTTTTTAAATTTGATCTAAAGCTTCTTTTAAATCAAATAAGATATCATCAATATGTTCTGTACCAATTGATAAACGAATTGTATTAGGTTGAATTCCAACATCAGCTAATTCTTCTTCTGTTAATTGTGAATGTGTAGTTGTTGCTGGATGAATAACTAATGATTTAACATCAGCGACATTAGCAAGTAATGAGAATACTTGTAAATTATCAATAAATTTATGAGCTTCTTCTACGCCACCTTTAATATTAAAAGTAAAGATTGATCCTCCACCATTTGGGAAATATTTTTCATATAAAGCATGATCTGGATGATCTGGTAATGACGGATGATTTACTTTTTCTACTGCTGGATGTTGTTGTAAGAACTCAACAACTTTTTTAGTATTTTCATTATGACGATCAATTCTTAAAGATAATGTTTCTGTACCTTGTAATAATAAGAATGCATTGAATGGAGAAATTGTAGCTCCTGTATCTCTTAATAAGATTGCCCTAATATAAGTAACGAAAGCAGCTGGTCCTGCAGCTTCAGTAAATTTCACTCCATGATAACTTGGGTTAGGTTCACTGATCCATGGATAACGTCCACTCTTAGCCCAATCATAAGTACCACCATCAACAATGACACCACCTAAACTTGTACCATGACCACCAATAAATTTAGTAGCACTATGAACAACGATATCAGCACCATGTTCAATTGGTCTAAATAGATATGGTGTACCAAATGTATTATCAACAACAACTGGTAATCCATGTTTTTTAGCGATTGCACTAATTGCATCGATATCAGGAATATCACTATTAGGATTTCCTAAAGTTTCTAAATAAATTGCTTTTGTGTTTTCTTGAATTGCATCTTCAACTTCTTGTAAATTATGAGCATCTACGAAAGTAGTTGTAATTCCATATTGAGTAAATGTATGTGCTAATAAGTTAGAAGTTCCCCCATAAATTGTTTTTTGAGCAACGATATGTTCACCTTGTCCTGCTAAAGCTTGAATAGTATAAGCGATTGCAGCTGCTCCAGAAGCAACAGCTAAACCTGCTACCCCACCTTCTAAAGCAGCAATACGATCTTCAAATACACCTTGTGTAGAGTTTGTTAAACGTCCATAGATGTTCCCCGCATCTGCTAATTCAAAACGTGCTGCAGCATGTGCACTATTTTTAAATACATAAGATGTTGTTTGATAAATAGGTACTGCTCTTGCATCTGTTGCTGGATCTGGTTGTTCTTGTCCTACATGTAATTGTAATGTTTCAAATTTAAATTTTCTATCTTCTCTTTTAGTTACTGCCATTTTAATTTCCTCTTCTTTCTTTTGTATAAATATTATATATTGTTTTATGAATAAATGAAACTATTTACACATTCGTCCGTTACGGAAATTATGTCTTAATTCTTCAATCATTTAAATTCCCCTATCTAATCTTGAATTAAAGGTGTTGATAAATAACGATCTCCACCATCTGGTAATAAG
>ERZ826242.615-NODE-615-length-49932-cov-4.697315_pt1 | contig 49932 bp, 54 predicted proteins | sample MGYA00519871_ERZ826242 | MGnify/ENA primary metagenome ERZ826242 (study PRJEB31778, sample SAMEA3449226) | human gut metagenome | biome: human gut; feature: human-associated habitat; material: faeces | place: United Kingdom | collected 2010/2012 ... | reverse complement strand
AGCCGCGCCGTGGACGACGATCCCCGTGCATGCTATTTCCGACAGGTCGCCAATGGCAAATATATGCGCGAAGCCCTGCTGATGAAGCTTTTGGAGGTGGACGCATGAACATTGACAGCATTCAGAACGGCTATGTAATCGACCATATCCGCGCCGGGCGCAGCATGGAAATCTATCACTATCTGGGACTGGACGCGCTGGACTGCTCCGTGGCCATCATCAAGAATGTCCGCAGCGGCCGGATGGGTAAGAAGGACATCATCAAGATCGACTCCCCTATGGAGGTAGATCTGGATGTGCTGGGCTATATCGACCCCAACATCACCGTCAACATCATCCGCAACGGCGTGCGGGTGGAAAAGAAGCATCTGGAGCTTCCGAAAAAGCTGGTGAATGTCATCCACTGCAAAAACCCCCGCTGCATCACCGTAGCAGAGCCCCAGCTGGACGCCATATTCCTGCTGAGCGATCCCGCCACTCACACCTATCGCTGCGCCTACTGTGAGACCGCAAAGGACAAGAAGTTCTGATTCCCCGTGACGGCACTGCCCGTTCAGACTGCGTGGACATCCAGTTTTTTCCCCTCCGGCAGGGCCGTATATACGGATTCTGCATTGCAGGAAAGTTTTCCTGCAATGCAGAATTTTTTTTGCAATTTCTGTTGCGTTTTGGAGGAAAATGGCGTAAAAGCGGAATGTGTTGTTACTGACGAAGGCAGCAAAGTTCTTGAAATCAAGAATATTGCTGTTCTGCCGGAATGCCAGCGCATGGGCTACGGAAAACGGATGATTGAGTTTATTGAGCAGACATACCGTGATAATTTTCGTATTCTTCGTGTGGGGACGGGTGACAGTCAGCTGACGCTCCCTTTTTATAAGAAATGCGGTTTTATAGAAAGCCATCGTATCAAAAACTTTTTCACGGACAATTATGATCATCCTATCTTTGAATGCGGCGTTCAGCTTATTGATATGGTATATTTGGAAAAGAACTTACTATGGGAATCCAATACGATTCATCGAAAGAAGTAAATGGAATACCTGGCATTTTGTAAATGAATTACAAAATACAATCCAAACTTACCAAAACGATATGGAGGTGACGAGGAATGAGCGAGGAACAGGGACTGACCCCGTATGAAACCAGAGAAATCCTCTTTTACAAGACCGAAAACGGAGAGGTGCGGGTGGAAATCCTGCTCTTTCAGGAAAACCTCTGGCTGACACAGGCAAAAATGGCAGAGCTGTTCGAGGTACAGAAAGCGGCCATTTCCAAGCATCTGAAAAAAATCTTTGAATCCGGCGAACTGAGCGAGGATTCAGTTGTTTCCAAAATGGAAACAACTGCGGCGGACGGAAAACGGTATCAGACCAACTATTATAATCTGGACGCCATTATCGCTGTGGGGTATCGTGTGAACTCCAAAAAGGCGACCATGTTCCGCATTTGGGCGAACCGGGTGTTGAAAGAGTTCATCATCAAAGGTTATGTGATGGATGACGCACGGCTGCGGGAGCCGGAAAACTTTTTCGGCAAGGATTATTTCGAGGAACAGCTGGAGCGTATCCGGGACATCCGGGCCAGCGAGAGAAGATTCTACCAGAAAATCACGGACATCTATTCCCAGTGCAGCGCCGACTACGATGTGGAAAGCCCTATCACAAAGGAGTTTTTCGCAACGGTGCAGAACAAGCTCCACTATGCGGTCACCCATCACACCGCCGCCGAGATCGTATATGGCCGTGCCGACAGTACCAAGCCCAACATGGGGCTGACCACATGGAAAAACGCCCCCAAAGGCCGCATCCGCAAATCGGATGTCACCGTTGCCAAAAACTATCTGAACGAAACGGAAATGCGAAACCTGAACGAGATCGTCACCATGTATCTGGACTATGCGGAACGGCAGGCCCGCCGGGGAAATGTCATGTATATGGCCGATTGGGTCAAGCGGCTTGACGCATTTTTACAGTTCAACGAGGAAGATATTCTGCATGATAAAGGCAAGGTGACCGCCGCCATCGCCAAAGCCTTTGCCGAGAAAGAGTTTGAAAAGTTCCGGGTTTTGCAGGATCGGACCTATCAGAGCGACTTTGACCGGCTGGTTGCGGAAACTTCGGATGATCTGACAGAATAACCATATACACAGAAAGCCCACGCCACCGGTTCTCTTTCCGGCTGCGTGGGCTTTTTCGGCCATCGCTTATTTCTTGTTTTGCAGCTGTTCATGGGCTTCCTGCTGGACGATCAGCCCCGCCGAAAAGCCATACTTGAAATGGCTCTCACTTTCCTCGCATTGGGCAATAGCGTTCTGCGCCCGGAGTTCTTCCACCAGTGCATAGTCCTCTTTGCTGAGCAGCTGGGATAGCTGCTCCATCAGCGCCGCACAGGTTTGGACCGCCTTGCGGTATTCCGAGGACGTGGGCACTACCGTTTCACAGGGATAAAACTCTCCGTTATACATGGCTTCCAAAATCATTGCGTTCCCTCCCTCAACAGTAGACCAGCTCAGCCAGGACAATTTCCTCGGCCCTGTTGTGGATGGAGTTCATGGAGCGCACCCATGCCATCTGGTCGGCAGCTTTCAGGGCTTCTGTGACGCCCTCTTGCTGCATCATGGCTTTTTCGATAATTTCCAGCCGCTCCCAGCAGGCGGTGTCGATTTCCTCCAAATGGGGAAACAGCTTTTCAGTGACAATGAGATCGGTATACAGAATGGGCCGGTGTTCTTTTAAGTAGGCACGGCGCAACCGGCCATATTTCCCGATATGGTACTCTTTGGTGTCCGATAACACAAGGTCGGGAATGAGATAGTCGCCGCATTTGGTGTAAGTCAGTTCCATACAAGGCTCCTTTCGTGGGAATGTGGTTGACAGTTACGGTAGGTTTGAGGGCATCCCTCCTTTATCATAACTGTCTTTTCATTCGCCACAAATGAGCCGCCAGTCATGATGTAATGTTTTTTGGTGTATTCCACCCTCTATACATTACATCATGATTGGAGATGGAATTGCTCTCGCCCTGTAACTCATCATCACGGCTCAAACGCTCATACAGAGGGGTGATTTTCTCGTTTCTCATGGCTGTACCTCCTGAAATGAAAATGCTCTAAGTGACTGCTTCACTAACCATGACAAAAACCATGATTAAGAAGTCACTTAGAGCATACATCTCCCGCCGCCAACTTGTATTTGCGGTATTGCTTGACTGCGAAATGTTCCGGGTCTTTTTCTTCCAAACGCTCAAACATGAGGTCAACGGGGTTTTGAAAATCCTCGTCGTCCTCGCGGGCTTCCGACGCATTTATCATTTCAAGCAGCGTCGTAAAATTTTGTTCCTCTGCGGGTGCTTCATACCAGATGTAGCCAATCAAAGCGCAATAGTAGAGCTTTTCGGCTTTTACCCAAAAATCCTCGCCGGATTTTTCTCCCTCGCCTTTGGTGTTTGCAATAATGGTATTTACCAGCTTCAAAATATCTTTTTCGCTGCGAAGATACGCAAACGGGTTGTAGTGCATGGATTTTTTGAAATTGATAGTGTTTATAATTTTCAGCCGGTACCCATAGCGCAGCAGCATATTCCCACACTCAACCGCGATACTGGCCTTTGGGTCGGTAACTACAAACGAGGTCGGGTAGGTTTTTGACGTGCATTGCATTAAATTCGGCTTGACGAAAAAACGGGTTTTACCGCTGCCGGAACCGCCAATAACCAAAACATTCTTATTTCTTGCATACTTCGGCTGCTTCGGGCGGCTGTTCATAGTCAGTCGTTCCGTCTGCGTCAGCAGCACATTATTTTCAAAAACCGGGTCGATATATGGCTTTATATCCTGTGCATTGCCCCAACGTGCGCTGCCATACTCGATACCCTTGCGGTACTTTTTCGCATTTCTGCCCTTTAAGTAAACGGCAAGCCGGATAAGCACCGCGCCCACAACGCCGATTAGCAAATCGACGGGGTGGAAGCTCGGCGCAAAAGAAGAAAAGGCGGCGTTAAACCCGTCCACAATGGATAGCAGTTTGCCGGATAAATCCACACCCGGCGCAAGCCGTACCGCTTGCCCGATTTTGTCAAAGAGATATACGAAAATGAGGTACGGGGCATTTAGAATAAGCAGCTTTTTGATTTCCGGTTTCATAGTGCAATCTCCTTGTCCTTGTCTTTCACCTTGTCCCGCTGTGCGTTCCGGCTCTGTGCAGCTTCTTTGAGCTTGGAAAGGAGCTTCCGGATAGACGGCTTTTTATCCCGTTGCAGCTTCTTTGCGGAGAACTCCCGGAATGCTTCGGTCAGCGCGTCAGCGTCCCGGCTTTTGAAAAAGACAAGATAACGGGGCGGGTTTTCGGTGCTGTCCTTTTTCAGCGCAAAATCAACGCCGTATTTTTTCGCCGTACTCTCAAATTCTTTGATATTGCCCTCTGTAATCTCAATGTTGGATAGCCCGGCGTTCTGCCGGGCAAGCTGCTTTAGCGTCTGCTTGCCGTGGGGGATTTTGTTTTTATCGTGCTGCTTTTTCATTTGAGCAAGCAAGAGCTTTAACGCCTTTTGAAGCGTCTGCGCCGTTAGTTTGGTTGCCTTTATGGAAATGGCAACGGTTTTTTCGTTAATTTCATCTTGCATTTACCGTCCTCCTTTCACGGTAATTTTGTACTGCGGCATTTAGATACGCACCACAAGGCCGTTTAAGTCGTCGGCGCGAATACCCACAAGGTACCAGTTATCACCGTATTCCATACGGGTAGGCTTCCATTTGCCGCCTATAAATACATCAAAGCAATCTCCGCAACACAAGCCGCCGTAGTAATCGGCAAGGTCAAAGCGTATATCGTAACGGTCGGCGGTTTCATCAAAAATCAAAGCTCCTGTTTTCTGTTGCATGGTGTGCCCTCCTAAATCTTGCCCTCTGCCATATCGTGGGCGACAAGGGCAGTATAGTAGCTGTCAATGGTGGACGGGGCATTGAATAACGCCGCCCGTAGGTACTGCTTGATATTGCGGATTTTGGTTGTGTTCTGCTGCAAGCAGTCCAAAACAAACTCAATATGGCTGCTGTTCAGCTTCATAAACTTTGCCTTTACAAGCTCTGCCGGGTAGTCATCTCCGGCAATGCGGATTTTTTTACGGGCTGTGCAAACAGTTTCCAGCATGAGGTCAACGATTTCATTCAAGCGGTCTTTATCGAGAGGCTTTTCCCGCAAGAGAAAATCGTACTCGATATTGTCCTTGATAATCTCCCTGTAAATCTCTACTGCACTGTTTGTTTTCGCTTCCGTTCCCTTCCTTTCCGGCGGCTCTGCCGCTGCGCTCCCGTCCAAAGGGAAGGGATTTAGGGAAGGGATAGGAATGGAATGGGTAATTGATACATCTGTAATTGATTGCTCTTTACTTAATATTTCTTTATTTAATTGCGTTGGATTTTCCAACATAGGTTTTTCCAACGTAGGATTATCCAATGTTGGATTTTCCAATGTAGGGTAATCCAATGTAGGCGGCTGTTCTTCGGGTAGCTGCGGCTGCTCATAGATGATATAGTCCGCACCCCGCAAGCGGCCTTTTTCGTCGCGCTCCCTGCTGCGGACGATATACCCGGCTTTTTCAAGCTCTTTAACTGCTTCCCGGATAGCGTCGATTTTTTCCCGGTTGATATGGGATAGCCCTGCAAGGGTGTAGTCCCAATCTTCGGGCAAGGATAGCATTTGCGACAACAAGCCTTTTGCTTTTAGGGAAAGCTCCTTATTCCGTAAATGGTGATTGCTCATAACGGTATAGCCCGTATTTCGCTCCACGCGGAAAACCGGCATTTTCATCACTCCTTTGTGGGAAATTTGTTACGCGGTAGAAGCGCGATTTTGAGGGGAAAGGTATAAACACCCTGCCCCCTGCAAAACCGCGCCCGCCAAGCCGCATAAAATAAGGCTTTTTTCGGCTCTACTGCGTAACATTAAGGCATAAAAATACGGCGTTCCTTTTTACAGGTAACGCCGCCTTAACGGTTATTCGATTTTTTCCTGTGCCTGCGTACTGCGGTCAGCACACAAAGGCTTCCAAGAGAAGCCGACGCAAGCGCGATAAATAGCCCAATGTGGCTATTGTCGCCGGTCTGTGGGCTGTCGGTCGGCGGTGGCGTCGGTTTCAGCCTATTGTGAAATTCCACGCTGGCGGTACTATCTGCTTTCACCGTAACCGTTGCCGCGTCCGGCAAAATGTATTTTTCCGTTGCCTCGTTTGACAATTCGGAAATTGTGTATTCGCCCACGCGCAACTCGATATGGATTTCGCCCTTTTTGTCGGTAACATATTCTTTGTAGAACTGCCGCCCGGTGGCGTCTGTTCCTTCCACCTTAAAGGTAAAGCCTTGCAGCACATTGTCGTCGGAAGTCTTTTTAATATACAAATTTCCCGTCTGTGCAGCATTGATAAAGCCTTTTCCGGCTTCGGTTTCTACCTCGTAGGTCTTGCCGTTTTCGGCAATCTCCACATAGTAGGCGTTTTCGTCCAACTGAAAAGCCGCCGGTGCCTTGCTCTCTTTTACAAACACCCCGCCGTACTCCACATGGAGCATTTCGTAAACGCCGGGGCTGGTTTCTTCCATAACACCAAGCAGCTCGTCGCTCTCGTCAAACTCTTTGTTTTCGTTGCTGTCGCGGTAAACCTCAAATTCTGCGCCGGACAATGTATTGTCGGGAAAATCCTTATCCACCTTCGTCAAGCGGAGATTTCCATAAATGCGCTGGTTTTCAAGGGCGATTTCCACCACAGCCCCGTCCTCGCCGATAGATACGGAGATTACCTCGTCGGAAAAAACAAAGCCGGTTACGCCCTGTAGCTCTTTTAGCTGCCAATTTCCAAAAGGTACGCCCTCAAAATGGAAGCTGCCGCCCTCCTTGGAAATCGTAGTAAGCAGGGCGGTTTTTTCGGTAAATTCGGTTTCACCCTCGCGGAACAGCCCAATGACGGCACCGGCAAGCCCGTTTCCGTTTTCGTCGGTTTTCATGCCGTGGATTTCACCGCGAATAAGCGTGTTTTCAATGGCGTTGCCCTCGTTCACCTGAATTTCCACCACGGGAACAGACGCGCCCGCATAGTCAAAGGTGAACGGGAAAATTTCGCCGTTTAGCCGGTAATGGCAATCCGTAGACAATTCTTTTAAGTAGAAGCTGCCGAAAGGTAAATCTGTCTGGCAGATTGCGCTGCAATCTTCGCCAAGGGAAAGGATTTCAATTAAACCGTCTGCGGGAATTTGCGTACCGTCTGCCGCTGTCAGCGTTTCGGCCGCAAACAGCCCAAAGGTAATAGCAGCCTGCTCGCCATTCATACCAAGCCTAAAAAGTTCGTCCTGTTCCAGCAGCTTATCAAGGGTTACTTTTACCTTTTGACGTTCGTTATAAAAGCTCGCGCTGGTTTCGGTAATTTCAACTTCCTGCCCGGCGTAGGTAAGCTCTATCATCTGTGGCTCCGCGCCGGTGTCTATCATGCCATAGGGGAATTTGACCTCCCGAATTTCAAATTTTCCAAGGTACAGAGGCTTACTCTGTCCGCTGCCCGTTTCGTCTACGGTAACGGTATCGACAACTTCACCCGCGGAATAGCGCAACGTCCCGTCAAGGGTAAAAACATCTTCAAACGCGGTGATTTCAAATACTGCGCCGGAAACGCCCTGCTCCGCATAGACGGGTTTATATAGGTTTTCCGTTTGCACGACGGAAGCGAATACCTCGCCGGTTTTGTTGATTTTAATAATCCCTTTTTGCGCCATATTCGGCTTGGTAACTTCCACAATGGTAATGCCGCCTTCTTCGGCTGCACTCTCCGGCGTTACGTCAAAATACACCGGGTCGGTGTTCAGAACATAGCCATAGGGCGCAAAACATTCAACCAAAGAAAAGCCCGTGCCGTATTCCAAAGGCTCCGGCGTATAAAGCACACCGTCGGCGTTGGTATAAAAGGTATCAATTTCCGTAGGCTCCGGGTAGGTGAAGCTCTGCGTAATCAAACTACCGTCCGGGCGGTAAAGCTGGAAGCCTGCCCCTGCATAGGGAATAGCTTTGCCTGTTTCCGCGTCCACTTTAACGACTTTGATATAGCTCTCAAAATTGCTGTTGTTCAGAATGTAGTGATAAGTTTGTGCGTCCTGCGCGATATACACATCAAAATCATCTATGAGTTCTCTGCCCGGCCAGCCCACCGTTTGATGAACGGTGTAAATTCCGTAGGGCAAATCCTTTGACTGGCAGAAACCGTTTGTATCGCATACTAAAACGTCGCGCTCGCTTTCCTTTGCCGCCTCGTAGCTGCCCGCCGATTTCAAATAAATTTGAAATTCTGCGCCTGCTTCGGGTGTTTCAATTCCTGTTTCGCCATTATCGGTATGCTTGATGAGGGCAATATTACCCTTTATAATTTCTTCTGTCGCGTCAATGGCTGTATCGTTATATTCAATCGTATATAGCTCCGGTTCTGCGCCTACTTTGTAGACTGTGGGATTGAGCAAGTACCCCTCGCTCGGAGAGAGTTCCCGTATCGTCCAATCGTCGCCGCAATTATAAAAAGACGTTGTAAACTGGCCTCGTTTATCCGTGGTATAGCTGTCAATCAAGGTATTGCCTTGATATATTCCGTAAGTTGCGCCCGCAAGGGAAGCGTCGCCCTGTTCCGTACCGGCTTCGCTATCGCTCTTTGTTACCGTAACACGGAACTTTTTAAGGACGTTGTGAAAAGTCTTGTGCGTAACTTCATTCCATTCGATTGCTGCGCTCTGTTTTTCCGGCACGACATAACGAATGGCAGTATTTACCTCCTCTAAAACGTAGTCCGTGCCTATCAATACATTCTCAAAACGCGCCACACCCGCCGAATTTGATACGGCGTACTCGTCCACGGCAAGCCCCGAAAGGGACGTGCCGAACAGATGAAAGGTTACGCCCTCGTTTAATCCGTCCTCGCTGGTTTTGACGATTTCCAAGCTACCGCGCTTCAAGGTATTATTGAAAGTTACGGTTGCAGTCTGCCCGGCAACGACGGTTACACGCTGCGACTGCTGCGGTTCGTAGCGGTCGTAGTTCTGCTCGGTTACAGTAAAAATGCCGGGGGTGAGATTGTCAATTTGAATTTCTCCATTCGGCCCGGTCTGCACCGTTTTATTTATGCCGTTGCCCTCAATGGTAAAGGAGATACCCTCAACCTTTCCGTCCTCGCTCGTCTTGACAATTTTTGCGCTGCCATAGCTTACTTTGACATTCAGATAGCCGCGCAAAGTATCGCTTACAGTTTCAGAAAAGGTAACAAGGTCTTGAATACTGCTGTCCGGCCCATAGGTCGCGTCCGTCCATGTAATAATGCCGCGCCGCTGTGAATTTCGCCTTTCTGCGGTAATGCCAACGCTCCCGGTAGGGGCTTCGGTGGCGGTAATAATGAGCTTGTTCCCGTCTACCGATAGGCGAACATTTGCGTTGTCTGCGGAAAAAGAATAATCCGCAAGCACATTGTTTTTATCGGTAAGGGTGGCGGTGTATTTGCTCCCGTCCCAAGTAAGGGTAGTAGTCTGTGCGCTGTCCTTGCTATCCGATAAAAAGCTCGGCAGCTTGACGTGGTTCTGTACGCTTTGCTCGATACGGTGATAGTACGACATGATTTTATCCCGCAAAGGGTGTGCGCTGCTGATTTGGTCGAGAATGGCGTTTTTGCCACCTGTACTAACCTTGTTAAAATCGGCGTCGCGCTCCCCAACAACGGTTTCCCATATTAAAAGCTGTGTGGCGACGGCATAGGAAAGATTTTCCGCGCCCTCGTTTTGAGAACGCCAAGAGCTAGAGATTGTACCCGTATATCCATACTGAAAAATCCTGCCTATCATTAGTTTAATGGTTTCGGGCGAAATGGTTTTATTGTAATCGGACGGGTACTGCTCCCAAAAATTTTCGCCCTTCTGCCCCAATATATTGCCTGTTTGCAGCGGGGCACCCGGCTCAATGCAGTAGCAGATATTTCCGGTGTATGAGTTCATTGCATAAACGGTGGTATATCTGCCTTTACCTGTTTTCCAGCCGTTCATAAATGTTAATTCGTCATGTCCCCATTCTCCGCTATATGCTTCGTCCCCGTCGCGTGGAAAAGAAATGAGATAGGCGGTGCCTTGCTCGCCCGCTGCGTATGCCGTGGTCGCCAAGCCCGAAAAAGTGGTGAAGCAAAGAACGACAGTAAGCAACAGCGATAATGCTCGTTTGATTTTCTGCGTCATTACGAAAACCTCCAATTTTTATTTTGAAATGAAAAAAGCGGCGTTCCTATCTTCCCATAAGGGAATTAGTAAACGCCGCTGCTGTGTAGGGGTGGTTATGTTTCTGCGATATAGTCTTTGATAATCTCGCCAAAGTCTGCCGTAAAGGAAAAAAGAAAGTAATCCAAAACGGCGGGGTCTGCGTCCATAGGTTCGGCTTCCGTTGAAAATTGTAAGCCCATAAGCCCATAAAGCAATTTTATGATTTTGAAAAGTTTTCCCCGGTCTGCGGGGGTGTTCATGGTTACGAGCATATCCGTTAGACGGTTTATTGTTTCCATATCGCCGCCCGTCGTTACCCAAACCATTTCTGCAAATGGCTGTGTGATTGCCCCGGCCACAAGGTTTATCTTGTCCTTGTTTATTTCGCCGGACGGGTGTATAATGCCTTTATCCAAAAGTACGTTTTTCATTGTGTCCTCCTTTCTTGCGTGGTGCCCATGGTGCCCAAATGGTGCCCGGACGTGAAAAATAGCTTTGTAAAGAGAAAAACAGTAAAATACCAAGATATAAAAAAAGCCTTGATTTACAAGGCTTTTAACAGGTGGGTTGTAAGAAGCTATGCGGAGATATAGGGCAGTTTTGGGCGTTTCACGCCCCTCGAAATGCGGTAGTCCGCAAGGGCTCGTGGGTTCGAATCCCACCGCTTCCGCCACGTCGCCGCAAGCTTCATATCGCTTGCGGCGACTTTTTTGGCAAAAGTCACCGGCTCGCTCATTGCGCTGCGTCTCCTTTTCCGAAAAAAGGTCACGCTGCGCCTTTGCGGTTCGCTTGTAAACACGCTCACAGCACTGCGGCTTGCTACCAACCTTTTTCGGGGATGCGAGAGTTCAACACCCACTTCCGAAAGCCGAAAATATCTTTTTTATGCGCCTTTCACAGTCGAGAGCCTCGACACGCAATTCGCGTGTGGGGCTTTTTTATTGCCAAAGTTTTGGTGCTCGCGACGGAAATGCATCTTTTTTGCTACATCTTTACAATAAAAAAGAGCAAGTATTTTAACTTGCTTTTTTTATTAAATGAATTCCTTACAAGATGAAATATGGCTTGACGCACTTAGATAGAGGTCAACAGTGATAGCCTGCAATTTACAGGCGCACAATATTTATTTTATATTAACTTTCTTTGACTTTTAATACTACCTTGCCGACATTCTCACCCCTAAATAAAATATCATGTGCCGCCTCCGCCTCTGTGATAGGCAGAGCTTTGTAAATGGTCGGCCTAATTTCACCGCTTTCAACCTTTGGCCATATGTCGCGGACAAGGCTTGCCAAAATCCGCGCCTTAACCTCGGGTGTTTTTGAACGCAGTGTACTGCCGATAATACGGACATTTCTTACATATACATTTTTAAGGTCGATTTTGGTTTTCTGCCCCGCAAGCGCGGCTATCACAATCCAGCGTGCGCCGTGGTTTAAATAATGGATGCATTTGCCCATTATCTCACCGCCTAAGCAGTCAATTGCAACGTCCACACCCTTGCCGCCTTTTAACTGCTGCTTTAATACTTGCACTATATCCTCTTTTGATGTGTTTACTACTACGTCTGCGCATAAATGTTTAATAGAGTTCGCTTTTTCATCTGATAAAACGGTTGTAATCACTCTAATACCAAACGCCTTTGCCATAGGAATAATAACGCTTGCAAGGCCGCTGGCACCTGCGTTCATTAAAAGTGTGTTGCCAGGTTTTATATTTCCCTCTATAAACAGATTCAGGTATGCGGTTGCAAAAGCCTCCGGGATTGCCGCAGCTTCTACCATTGAACAGTTTTTAGGCACCGGCATGAGCATATCGTATTTAACCGCAGCATACTCCGCGTAGCCGCCACCTCCCAGCAGAGCACAAACCTTATCTCCAACCATCCAACCTGAGCTTTCCTTTGCCTTGGAACCCATTTCCACAATGATACCCGCGATTTCAAGCCCCATCCACTCGGGGCAGCCTGGCGGCGGCGGATAGTCCCCTTCTCGCTGCATCAAATCAGCCCTGTTTAAAGCAGCTGCATGAATTTCAACAAGCACTTCATCCTGTTTTATAACGGGGTCTGCAACCTCTCTCCAGCTTAAGCTTTTATCATCATTTACAATTACTGCTTTCATATTTTTCTCCTTTTTTATAAATTCATATTATCTCTGATTGCCTTCAATGGCTTTAAAAGCGGCTGATTTGACGTTGAAAACTTATCATATTCGTATACACACAGATACATACAGCAACCAAACTCTCCCCCTATCCGCCTAAGGATACGGCACTCCCCTGCTGATAAAAACAGAAACGGAATGTTTAATCTTTGCCTTAGCAAATTTATAATTTTAAGATTTTCAAGCTGCTGTTCCATATTATCAGCGCCAACAACTATTTTAGATATATCCGCGCGCCGCCTTTGATGCTCAAGCGCAATTTCAAGCACCCTTTCGGCGGGCGTAAATGTATATATATGGGATGACATTAACACCTCAGCACCTTTTTGATGTAGCCTATCAATCAGTGCGATTTGCCTGTTAACAGCTCCCTTGTCAAATGCCAGCTCATCCGGCTGTTTATCAAATAAATCACCCATAACATCGCATAATGTGGCACCACAGCCAGCAAGCTCTATAAGCTCATCCGCCAGCTCATCATCCGTTTTGCTGTTATTATAAACATGCCGATAGTTTGTTATATACACAGGCCTGCCTTTTGTACAGGAAAACAGCTCTTTATATACATCTCTATTTCGAAACTCAGGCTTCATTTTACAAAACTGCATTCCAAAAGCCTCAGCACCTTTTGGCAGAGATTTGTCTATCAGCTGCTTTATCCTTAAGGGGTTATCGGCCTGGACCATTACGCAAAGCAATGGCCTGTCATACTTTAAAAAAGTCGGCTTCATTGCCCGCTCCACCTTTTCATGGCATTCCTTCCGCCGTCAATCATTATATTCTCGCCATTAATAAACTGTCCTTTGTCTGAGGCGATAAACAATATAAGGTCAATAATTTCCTGTGGGTCGGCCGCTCTGCCAAGCAGAGTCTGCATGTCAGCCATTGCCGCTCTAGTCAGAACCGGCCCGGGCGATACGCACACACACCTGATATTATACTTTGAACCATACTGCGCAACAGACTTGGTAAAACCATACATCAGCCCGCTCTTTGCCGTAGGATAATCCATACCATAGCTGTCACCTTCCTTGCCAGTGATGGAGCCTATATTTATAATCAGCCCGCTCTTTTGTTCTCGCATCTGGCGCAGGACGGCATGCGTAAAATAAAACGGGCCTTTTAGATTTACATCCAAACCCCAATCATACACATCAATCGGCACATCCGGAAACTCCGGATAAGCTTTTCGATTAACATTACACATACGTACAGCTGTACCACCCGCAAAATTTGCCAGAACATCAATGCGGCCAAACACTTTAACCGCTCTGTCGCGTGCGGCATACACCTGATTATATTCTCTGACATCACAGATGCAGCCTATTGCCCTTCCCCTTGCCTTAGCATTGATTTGGTTTACCTTTTCTGCCAAAACCGGCTCGTTTACATCACACATTACAACATTACCGCCAAGCTCAGCAAAGCATTTTGAAAACAAAAAGCCCATGCCTGATGCAGAACCAGTTGATATCGCAGTTTGGCCTGTATAATCCATATAAATCACACCTTTATCAACTGATAATTTGATATCATTATATTCACTCATTCTGCCCTTTTCAATGTGCAAATCAATACTATATTGATGTTTATGATATTTTTATTGCTTATTTACTTGATATTTTTAATAAAAATGATATAATCAAAATTAAGGTTTGCTTTTTTGGAGTGATATTGTGGAAAGCCTTAATAAACTTGTTGTTACAGACATTACAAATGTTATGACCGTCCTGTCCCATAAAGGGCGATTTGTAAAAATAAATAATAGAAATAGTTATGGGCTATCCTTTTGCATGTCCGGCCAAATAACTTATACACACAACGGCAAAAGATATGTGTCTGATTCAGAACACGCGGTTATTTTACCACAAGGTCAAAGCTACACCCTATATGGTGATAAACAAGGGTTATTCCCCCTGATTAACTTTACCTGCCTAAACTTTTCATGCGATACAATTATCATTTTACCTATTCATGACAGAGAATTTTTTATAAGAAACTTTGAACAGATAAAGTCTATGTTTTTCTTTGAAGAATATAAAGCCAAAATCATGAGTATTTTTTATGATATGATAAATAGGTTAATAAACAGCACAATATACAACACAATTTTCCCAGCACTTAAATACATAGAGAAAAATTATCAGAATCCGAAACTGACAAATTGCAATTTAGCGCGTGAGTGCAAAATAAGCGAAGTGTATTTTAGAAAACTTTTTGCAAACCAGTTTAAAACAACGCCAAAACAATATGTGATAGACCTCCGTATTCAAAAAGCAAAACAATTATTATCTGAAGGTATTTTAAAAATCAACGTGATTGCAGAACAATGCGGATTTTCAAACCCTTATCACTTTTGCAGAATTTTTAAAGAAAAATCCGGGCTTACCCCATCTGACTACTCAAGACAAAACAGGTTTTATAAAATTTAAATGATAAGAAAGCTTAATTAACAATTCTCTAACAATCCTTAAACGATATACAAACAAACGACTGGTATACTTATTAAAATTAAAAGGAGGGCGCAGATGGAATTAATCCGAAAAATTCTTAACCGGCTTATATTCCCCCGAACAGCTATAGTTATTATAAGTGCCCCTATTGCGGCAGCGCTGCTTATATATACCTTTCTTTTCGGCCATGAAAACAGCCCTATCGCTTATACATCCTACTTTATATCTGCATATTCTCTAACAATTGTGTGTGCAAAGATTATCAAGGTCTCAAAAACTGCAAGAGCCAATGTAAAGACTGCGCTTTATAAAAACAGATTAACCCATCGATATTTAACAGATGTTACATTTAAGATACATGTATCTTTATACCTGTCCCTCGGTATTAACCTTATGTATGCTGTGATAAAATTCGTTTTAGGGCTCTATTATCATTCTGTATGGTTTGCAACGCTGGGCGTTTATTATACGCTGCTTGCAGTAATGCGTTTTTTGCTGCTCTACCACGTTCACCGAAACGCTTTTGGTAAAGACCAGGTCTTAGAACTCAAACGGTATCGTATGTGCGGCATAATTTTAATGATAATGAATATTGCTCTTGCAGGCGTGGTGGTGCTTGTTGTCCGAAAAAACGAAGGATTTAACTATGAAGGATATCTGATTTATATTATGGCGATGTATGCGTTTTACACTACAATAACAGCCGTTATTAATGTAATCAAGTACAGAAAATATAACAGCCCTATAATATCCGCGGCTAAAGTAATCAGCCTTGCGGCGGCGCTGGTATCGATGCTTTCACTGGAGACGGCAATGCTAATGCAGTTTGGGAGTGAAAATTCTGAATCTTTCCGGCAGATGATGACAGGTACGACAGGCGCAGCGGTGTGCCTGATTGTGCTTGGGCTGGCTGTTTTTATGATTATTAAATCAACAATAAGCATTAATAAACTCAAAAAAGCTTTATAGCAAAAACGAAGGATAATGATGATAAATATTTTTGTGGGTGAAATCAAAACACCGCTTGCAGTAAAATGCTAAGCTGCTAAATATTAATAAATTTTTGTGGTATAATGTTCAAGCAAGACCAACATAAAGGAGAAGGAAAAATGAACATAAGGCTGGAAACCACTAAAGACTATAAAGAGGTGGAAAATCTAACACGGGAGGCGTTTTGGAACGTCTACCGCCCGGGCTGTACTGAGCATCTGGTGCTTCACAATCTGCGGCGTGAGTGCTGCTTTGTAAAGGAGCTGAGCTATCTAATTGAAGTGGGCAGCAAAATCATTGCCCACATCGCCTATGCCAAAGGCAGCCTTGAGCTGGCCTCTGGCGGCAAAACCCCGCTTTTGTTGTTTGGGCCGGTGAGTGTTTTGCCGCAGTATCAGAAAAAAGGATATGGCAGTGCACTAATACGCTTTACCCTTGATAAGGCAAAACGGCTGGGGTATGTGGCAGTGGTAATAACCGGCTCACCCGATTATTACAGCCGGTTCGGATTTGTCCCCGCTTCAAAGCACGGCATTTACTACAAAGGCGCAAGCGAGCCCTCGCCGTTTTTTATGGTGAAACTGCTTGATGAAAGCGCAGCAGAATCGCTTAAAGGCATATACTCAGACCCGCCCTGTTATTATGTAGACGACGCCGAGGTGGAAAAGTTTGATAAAAACTTTGAGCCAAAGAATAAAGAAAAGCGCCCCGGCCAGCTAGAATAAAAAATAAAAGCCGCTTAAGCGGCTTTTATTTTTTAGTTTATAGGCGTATAGCCTGTAAGTGATATTATCTTTTGGCCCTGCTCCCCTAATATCCACTCCAGCAGCTGCTTTGTGTTGGGGGATGCATCCTTTCTTGTAACAGCATAAAAATCTGATGCAATGGGATAGGTGCCATTTTCAATATTTTCGATATTGGGATAAACACCGTTAATGCTCAAAAGCTTAATCTGGTTGTTTGCCATCATCTCAGTCGAGTAAAACCTGAACGAATAGCCTATTGCGTTTTTATAGTTTTTGTAATCAGCGGTTTTGCTGATTATCCCGCCCATGCCGTCAATCACATCTTTTTTCATCGGTTCCATAAGCGTAGCCCCGCCCATCAGCCTTACAAGCGCGCTCTGGCTGCCGCTGCCCTCCGGCCGCTGGAACGCTTTTATCGCACCCAGCCCTTCAATGCCAAGCTGCGTCCACGAGTCCAGCTTGCCGGTATATATGTCCTGGATATTATTAATTGTTATATTTTCGATTGGGTTTTGGGAGTTTACAAAAAACACAAACGCCTCTTTGCCTATCGGCGTATACTCAAGCTCAACCGAATGCTTAGCCGCAAACTCCTGCTGTTGTTTTGACGGAGCTGCAACAAATATAATATCAGCATCCCCTAACACTATTGACTCATACGCGCCAAGCGTTGTGGTGCATCTTAAGTACTCGTTTGAGTATATGCCGTTAGTATCCCTAGTTTCTGATGTAATGTCAGAAATTAGCTCTTTGGGATAGACCGCCTTTGCAAACGCGGAATATATAGGATACAGTGCTGTTGCCCCGTCCATCACAGGAAAGTCAGATTCAAAACTGATATCCGCCGGCTCGCCTAAAGACACCGCTTTTGTATCGGTAGCATAGGGCGCATACTCGCTTAACAGGTCAGCATTCTCCCCTACTGTGGGTATGCTGTCTATGTAAGATTCGTATAAATAAAACCCAGTTGTTATAACTGCTAAAACGGCAATAGAACTTAAAAATGATATAACTACCGCCTTTTTCCTAAACAGTCCACACAAAATACAGCAAAGCGCGGCGGTGACTATAGCCGCTAAAATTAAAAGAATGATTGAGTAAAAGCCGTAATGGACAGTGGAAAACGCAAGCCTTAGCGTACAATACGCTACCGCGGCAAGTACAATAATGGCGGTTATAAAGGTGATAAAAATACGGCCTAATATAACCTGCTTTTTTGTCACCAGCAGAATAATACCAACCGCTAAAATTGCGGCCAAAACCCCAATTATAGAAAATATTATAATGTTTATAAGCACTGGCCTTCCCCTCCTTTATATTTATTATAATAAATATAAACCAATCATGCAACAACAAAATAACAACAGCCGCACAGAATGTGTGGCTGTTGATAAAATAAAATAATTTTATTTAATTAACGCATTAATGCCTTTAATTAACCATGATAATAAGCACATTTATAAAATGTTACGCCGCACAAATTGTGCGGCGTATTATTCTTCAGGCGGTTCAAACTCTAATAAATCTCCTATTTCACAATGTAAAACAGTACAAATGCGTGCAAGTACATCAATATCAAGCCGCGCTATTTTATTATTGCAATAGTTATTTATCTGTGTGCGCTGCATTTGGGCTAAATGGCTTAGCATATTTTTACTCATATTTTCTCTCTTAATTAGCTCACTAAGTTTTATTTTAATCTTACCATAGGGCATGAATTTATCACTCTCCTAACATAAATATAGTATATATTAATCTGCCAAGATAAATAAGTTGTAAGATATCTACTAATACTTTTTACACATCATTAGGAATAAACTCTAACAAATCCCCTATTTCACATTCTAAAACAGTGCAGATGCGAGCTAATACATCAATATCTAATCTTGTTATTTTATTATTGCAGTATCTATTTATTTGTGTACGTTGCATTTGGGCTAAATGGCTTAGCTTGTTTTTGCTCATTTTTTTATCATTTAATAGTTTAAGCAATTTAATATTAATTCTTCCAAATTTCATATTTAATTACACACTTCCTACTTTTTCGACTTGACAAATCTAGTATATACTTGTTAAACTAAATTAGTAAGTTCTAATATGTCTAATTAGATTAGTTGCACAGGAAGTAAGTAATATATGTATAAATTTAAAAAAAGATATTTAAAAGTATTTTGGGTTATTATTTTTTTATTTCTAGTAATAGTTTTTATAAAAGAAGCATCGTATAATAACTTTGCTAACGAAAAACTAGTAATTTCATATTTAGATGTCGGCCAAGGAGATTGTGCTTTTATTGAGCTGCCAAACGGCAAGTCAGTTTTAATTGACTCTGGTAACTATGAAAATGCATATGATATCATAAACTTTATTAAGCAAAGCGGTACATATACACTGGATTATGTAATTGCAACACATCCGCATGCCGACCACATTGGCAGTATGGCTGAGATAATTAATACATTTAATGTTAAAAACTTTTATATGCCAAAAGCTTATCATACAACTACTACATTTGAAAATTTGCTTGACACTATTGATGCAAAAGGCCTTACCATACAGACTGCTAAGGCTGGCAAAACAATTTTTAAGTTTGGAAGTGTTAAAGCTGAATTTTTAGCCCCAAACAGCCAGGGCTATGATAACTTAAATGACTATTCAGCTGTTATAATGCTGACATACAACAATAAAAAATTTTTATTTATGGGGGATGCGCAAAAGCAAAGCGAAAATGAAATTCTGTCAGCTGGCTTTGATGTTGCAGCCGATGTTATAAAAGTGGGCCATCATGGAAGTGATACATCATCAACACAAAATTTTATTAAGGCAGTTAACCCCTCAATAGCAGTAATAAGCGTTGGCAGTGACAACAGCTATGGTCACCCTGATAAGCTGGTACTTACAACCCTTAGCCAGTCCAATGCTCAAGTATGGCGCACTGATGAAAAAGGGACAATTATTGTAACCTGCGACGGAGTAAATATCACACTGTCCAATATTAAAAAATCAGTACAGTCAAATGCCCCGCCTTCAGATTCTTTGCAGGGCGATAATATCATTGTTTATATTACTGAAACAGGCAGCAAGTATCACCGTGCTGATTGCAGGCATTTACATAGTAGTAAAATTGCAGTTGAGTTAGACAAATTAGATACTAAAAAATATTTGCCCTGCTCAGTTTGCAACCCTCCGGTTAAGTGAAAGGTAGGTAAATAAAATGAAAGTTACAATAGATAGAATTGAAAATGACACGGTTGTGCTTGAACTACAAAACGGGAAGACAATAAATGCCCCAAGGCAATTATTTGAGAATGCTATGGAGGCAGACATATATATAATTAAAAAAGACTGCGCCGGGGCTAAAACCCGGCACAGCCGTATTACAAAAAAAATAAATAAGCTATTTATTGACTAAAAAAACTTTGACAATATATAATTATTATGTTATCATTGAGTTAGTCTAGATTAACTTTTTAATAGGGAGTGGTAGTATGACAAAGTATATCCTATCAATTGATGGGATGAGCTGTGCTATGTGTGAGGCGCATATAAATGAAGCTATAAGGTCTGCCTTTAGTGTTAAAAAAGTAAGTTCATCCCACAGCAAAAATGAGACGGTTATAATATCAGACACTGAAATTGACCAGAGTAAGCTTAGAGATGTTATTGACAGCACGGGGTATGAGCTTATATCAATAGCAAGTATGCCGTATGAGAAAAAGGGGTTATTTGGCGCATTCAGAAAATAAATACCTTTAAAAAGGCCTGCAAGCTAAAGCTTGCAGGCCTTTTATTAATTTTTATGGCACATATTATGTGAGGGGCACTGACCACAGCCCATGCCGCAGCTACAGGCTGATTTGCCTTTTTTCTTATCCCTTATCAGCTTAACAGCAATTGATATTGCAATAAGAGCTACTACCAGTGCAACAAGGATAGTGCCCCAGTTGCTTAAAATAGCGCCTAGCACTTTAAACCACCCCTTTTATCATTTATGCTATGATACCATTACTTTTCTTTTTTCTTTTACAGCGTTTCTTTCTTTATAGGGCCTAAACAGCATGAACAGAATAAACGCAAGCACGATTACAGCGGCGATTACGCCGATTACGTTTGCACTGCCGGTAAATATTGAACCGAGCTGGTAAACTATAAGCGAAACCGCATATGCAAACACGCACTGATATCCGATTGCAAACAGCGTCCACTTCCAGTTGTTCATCTCGCGTTTGATAGCGCCCATTGCCGCAAAGCAGGGTGCGCACAGCAGGTTAAATATAAGAAACGAGTATGCCGCAAGCGGAGTAAACGCCTCACGCATGTTAGCCCAGATTTGCCATCCGTTTTCTGCAACTTCCTCCATACCAGCAAAAACTGTACCAAAGGTGGCAACAACGTTTTCCTTAGCAATAAGCCCGGTGATGGTTGCAACCGCGCTCTGCCAGTTGCCAAAGCCAAGCGGGGCAAATATCCAAGCGATAGCGCCGCCAATGCTTGCAAGTATGGAGTTATTAAGATCGTCAACCATGCCAAACCCGTTTTCAAACCCAAAGCTCATCAAGAACCACAGCAGTATTGACGAGAGCAGTATGATTGTACCGGCCTTTTTAATAAACGACCAGCCGCGCTCCCACATTGAGCGCAGGATGTTGCCCACGGTAGGCCAGTGGTAGGCCGGCAGCTCCATAACAAACGGGGCCGGGTCACCAGTAAACAGCTTGGTCTTTTTGAGTATTATGCCCGATATGATTATCGCGGCAACGCCTACAAAGTACGCGCTCGGGGCAACCCACCATGCACCGCCAAACAGCGCGCCGGCAATAAGCGCTATTATCGGCAGCTTGGCACCGCAGGGTATAAATGTTGTGGTTATAATAGTCATCCGCCTATCCCGCTCGTTTTCAATTGTGCGGGAGGCCATAATCCCAGGTATACCGCAGCCTGTGCCTATCAGCATTGGAATGAATGACTTGCCGGACAGGCCAAACTTGCGGAATATGCGGTCCATTACAAAGGCGATACGCGCCATGTACCCGCAGCCCTCCAAAAACGCAAGGAATATAAACAGCACCAGCAGCTGCGGCACAAAGCCAAGCACAGCGCCCACACCGCCGACAATGCCTTCCAGAATCAGGCCCTGCAGCCAGTCGGCGCAGTTGATGGCGTTAAGCCCGCTTTCCACCAGCACAGGTATGCCGGGCACCCAGATTCCGTAGTCGGCAGGGTCAGGCTCCTCTATCGCCGCCGCCTCAGTATACGCAGCATAGTCAACATCTATCTCATCCTCCACATTACCCTCATCGTCATACAAGTATGCGGTGGTGGTAAGCTCAGTTGCGCTTTCAGGGTCAATACCCTCTTGCTCTGCCGCGGCCTCAAACGCTTCCACTATTGCCCCGGGCTCGGTATATGCGTCTGCGGCGTCAGCATAATCGGACGAGCCGATTGCAAACAGATGCCAGCCGTCACCAAACACGCCGTCATTTGCCCAGTCGGTAGCCCAGGTGCCAACAGTTGTTACAGACACGTAGTACACTATAAACATTACTATAGCAAAAATGGGCAGTGCCAGAATCCTGTTGGTTACAACCTTGTCAATCTTGTCCGATACTGACAGCTTGCCAGCGTCCTTTTTCTTATAGCAGCCTTTGAGTATTGAAGCAATGTAAATATAACGCTCATTGGTGATAATGCTCTCAGCATCGTCATCCAGCTCACTCTCAGCCGCCTTGATATCCTTTTCAATATGCTCCATTACCGCGCTGTCCAGCTTAAGCTGCTCCAGCACTTTCTTGTCCCGCTCAAATATCTTTATCGCGTACCAGCGCTGCTGCTCGTCAGGCAGGTTATGTACCGCCGCCTCCTCAATATGTGCGATTGCGTGCTCAACCGTGCCTGAAAAGCTGTGCTGCGGCACTGTTTTTGTAGACTGTGCGGCATCCACTGCCGCCTGCGCCGCATCCATGACGCCAGTGCCTTTGAGCGCGGATATCTCTACAACTTTGCACCCCAGCTCACGCGAGAGCTCTTGGGTGTTGATTTTATCCCCGTTCTTTTTAACAACGTCCATCATGTTGAGAGCGACTACAACCGGGATGCCCAGCTCTGTAAGCTGAGTGGTAAGGTAGAGGTTTCGCTCGAGGTTTGTGCCGTCTACAATATTAAGTATCGCGTCCGGCCGCTCATTAATAAGATAGTTTCGCGCCACTACCTCCTCAAGCGTGTAGGGCGAAAGTGAATAGATACCCGGAAGGTCCATGATTGTAACATCACTGTGCTTTTTAAGCTTACCCTCCTTTTTCTCCACCGTAACGCCCGGCCAGTTACCTACAAACTGGTTGGCACCGGTCAGCGCGTTGAAAAGTGTGGTCTTGCCGCTGTTGGGGTTGCCCGCCAGCGCAATTTTGATCTTCATATAATTCCTTCCTTTCTAAATAAGTTAGTGTAAGCTGGTATAATTCTTAGTTAGTTTTGACTAACAGATAGTCAAATAAACAGGGATACCTGTTATTTTACTGAATTTCTATCATATCGGCATCCGCCTTACGGATGGAAAGCTCATACCCGCGCACCGAGACCTCCACAGGGTCCCCAAGCGGCGCCACCTTCCTTATATAGACTGATACGCCCCTGGTTATGCCCATGTCCATAATGCGGCGCTTTACAGCGCTTTCACCATGCAGCTTTACCACTGTGACAGTATCGCCTATCTTAGCCTGCCTTAATGTTTTCATCACAATTCCTCCTTATTTTATATATGGCATTACACCATGATTTTGCTTGCCATCTCGCGGCTGATTGCCACCCTTGTCTCCTTGACATTTACAATAAGGTTGCCGCTGATTGTGGATATTACCGTTACACTGCCGCCCGGTACAAAGCCCAAATTTTCCAAATGCGCCCGCACCTGGCTGCTGCCGCCTATCTTTCTTATTATATTTGATTTGCCTATATCTGCGTATGTAAGCGGCATCATTTTACTCCCTCTTTAAAACTTGTAATATGAGTTAGCGTTTTCTAACCTCTATTATGTTAGCACCGACTAACTTTTTTGTCAAGTGCTTTTTATAAAAAAATATATTGAGCTTGACGATATTTGCAGGGCGTGATAAAATTAATTTGAAAAAAATAAATTTTTTCTGCAATAAAAACGCAGTATGCTGCATTTAATAAGTGAAAGGATAAAACGTATGTTTTTCTTTTGTTTGAGCTCAACAATAGAAAGCGGGACGGACTGCAGTGATAACAAGCTGTCCGCCGCGCAGCTTAGCGGACTGATAAAGCGCATCAGCGAAAATGATGATGACGCGTTTGTCCAGCTGTACAATATTTCTAAAAGCGCGGTTTATGGGTATATCCTTTCCATACTGAATAATTCGCACGACGCAGAGGAGATAATGCAGGATACTTATCTTACAATAAATCTCAAGGCGGGGGATTTTAAGCCGGGCGGCAGCGCCATGGCGTGGATTTTAACAATTGCAAAAAATCACGCGCTTATGCGGCTGAGAAAGCAAAAGGCTGAGGTTATGACCGACCAGCCGCCTGAGATAGCAGACCCAAGGCAGCCCTTTGACCAGGTCAATGACAGGCTTGTGCTAAGCGCACTTATGAAGGTTCTGACTGACGATGAGCGGCAGATAGTAATGCTTTACGCCGTTGCCGGGCTTAAACATCACATGATAGCAAAGCTCTGTGGCATGACACTCACGGCTGAGCTTTCCAAATACCACAGGGCACTTAAAAAGCTTAAAAAACAGATTGGAGAATGAGAGCATGTTTAAAAAGAATAAACAAATCGTATCTCGCCTTAAAGCCGAAGTCAGCGGCCTTACCCCGGATATCCTGCCCCAGCTCCTTTGTGCTAAAAATCAGCAGAAAGGAAATATAATTGATATGAACACTATAGCCACACCAAAAAAACGCAGAAATATATTTTATATCGCCATTGCGGCGGCCGCAGCACTTGTTATTGTATTAAGCTCTGTAACAATGATTTCGCTTCAGTACAAAATTGATGCGACTATAGGGATTGACGTAAACCCGAGCGTTGAGCTTAAAATTAACAGCCGGGACAAAGTTGTAAGCGCCACCCCGCTTAATCAGGACGCTGAGATTATTTTAGGCGATATGGACCTTAAAGGCACAAATGTAACAGTAGCTGCCAACGCGGTTATCGGCGCGATGGTGCAAAGCGGATATATTGACGAGCTTAAAAATTCAGTGCTGATAACTGTAAATGACGCATCTGATGCGCGTGCAGCACAACTGCGCACCCAGCTGGGGGACAGCATTAATGCAGCACTTTCAGAGCAGTCTATTACCGCGGCAGTATTTAGCCAGACCGCTGGCGATGATGCGGCAATAGCAGAGCTGGCACAAACCTACGGCATTTCAATCGGCAAGGCGTACTGGGTATCACGGCTTGCAAACGCGGACAATACCCTGTCGGTTGAGCTGCTTTCCAAACTATCTATTAATGACCTTGCACTGCTTGCAAGCGCACGTAATTTAAACGGTGAGGTGACCGCAAGCGGCACTGCTAGTGACAAGGGGTATATCGGCAGCGAAAGGGCGACTCAGATTGCACTGGAAAACGCGCCGGATGCGACTATACTATCCACAAAGCTTGACTATGAAGATGGCAGGATGGTATATGAAATTGAGCTTATAAAGGACAATGTAAAGTACGAGTTTGATATTGACGCTGCAACCGGCGAGGTTGTAAAGTCCGACATGGAGAGCACTAGCACAACACCTGCCACTACCACCGACCAGAGTGAGCTTATAACCCGCGATAAGGCACAAAGCCTTGCGCTGGAACGTGCACCGGGCGCCACACTTATAAAGCTGGAGCTGGATTATGACGACGGTGTTGCAGTGTATGAAGGCGAGCTTAGAAACGGCAATATTGAGTACGACTTTAAAATAAATGCAGTAACCGGCGCCTTTATCAAGTGGGAGCAGGAAACCAAGAACACCCAGAGCAGCACAGGCACACAGTCAGGCTCTGCCAGCGGCAGCACAGCCACAAGTGGCAGCACAGGCAGCAGTACAAGTGGTAGCTCCAGCAGCGGCACTACAAGCAGCAGCTCCTATATTGGTGAGCAAAAAGCAAAAGAGATTGCGCTTGCAAAAGTATCGGGTGCCACCCTTGCCTATATCAAGCTGGATATTGACGACGATGGTGACGAGCCCGCAGTATATGAAGGCAAGCTTTACAAGGACGATATGGAGTATGAGTTTGAGATAAATGCGCTTACTGGCGGCTTTGTCAAGTGGGAGCAGGAGCGTAGAGAAGGTTATTCAGCAAGCTCCGGTACTGACACCAGTTCATACATCGGCGTTGAAAGGGCTAAAGAGATTGCGCTTGAAAAGGTCCCGGGTGCCACTGTTGTGGAGATTGAGCTGGACATTGACGACGACGGCAGAGAAGCTGCCAAGTATGAGGGCGAGCTCAGAAAAGACGGGTATGAGTACGAGTTTGAAATTGACGCTACCTCCGGCAGAATATTAAAATGGGAGCAGGACAGAGACGATTAAAATTTAAAATTACCGCGCGGAATAAATCCGCGCGGTATTTTTTTATTGACTATAGCATTGATAGGTGATATAATTAAAAAAAGTAAAATTATGTATGGGAGGTCTAAATATGAAAGCAAAAGCAATAAAGCGCTCGTTAGTGCTTAGCATACTTTCAGTGCTTGTATGCCTTGTTATGCTTATTAGCGCAACCTTTGCGTGGTTTACCGATTCGGTTTCAACTGGCGGGAATGTCATAACAGCGGGCAACCTTGATATTGAAATGTATGCAAGGGATGCTGGCGGGCAGTATCAGCCGGTAGACGAAAATACCACACTGTTTGATGCAAATGCGCAGTGGGAGCCGGGGCATACCCAGGTTGCATACCTTAGAATCAAAAACGCCGGTTCGCTTGCACTAAAGTACAAATTTATAGTTAATGTAAAAAGCGAAACTGCCGGCAGGACTGAAAATGGCAGCACCATCAACCTTTCAGATTACTTAGTGTTTGGCACAGTTGAAAGCGATACGGACATCGCCCAGTACACCCGCGCCGAGGCGCAGGCTGCAGCAGGCAGCACGACAGGTATTGGCGACTACTCAAAGGAGATTAGCCTTGCACCAAACGCTGAAAAGTATGTGGCGCTTATTGTGTACATGCCCATCACCGTCGGCAATGCGGCAAATTATATGACCGGTACTACCCCACCGTCAATCGAGCTGGGTGTATCTGTCATTGCCAAGCAGGACACTGTTGAAAGTGACAGCTTTGACAATCTGTACGACCTTGGTGCAGACTACCCGGTTATAAACGCTGACGACGCTATTGATGCATTCCAGGATGATACAGTTACAAATATTGAGATTGCGGACGATATTGTCGTAACGCCCGAAACTGACAGGATGAACATCACTGGCGACAAGGTGATTGACTTTGCGGGCAAATCATTTATAAGAGAAGCATCAACCGGTAATGGAATTATAGTCGGTGAAAAAGGCTATGACCCCTACCCTGTTAATGTTACATTTAAAAACGGTAATTTTATAAGCAATACAAGCAGTGCGGCAGTGAGGATTGAAAGCGGTTCAACCGTCACTTTTACCGACTGCAACTTCTCAGGCAATTCCAACTCAATTGTCCAGGCTTCCTTAAGTGACCCTGATGTCAAAACCACGCTGGTGTTTGAACGCTGCAATTTTGACTCCGGTGTAGACCTTGACACCTCGGAATACGGCTGCGAGTATGACGTGGTGTTTAAAGACTGTACATTTACCGGCACGTTTGGCAACGGTGGCTCAAGCGTGTATATTGACTCAGGGGCATATGGCAATGTAACACTTGAAGACTGCGATATTAACATTGGGTACACTGGCAACGCGGTAGCGGGTGTTAATATCAGATGCTATAGCGGCTCAAATACAAGCAAGAACATTACAGTAAACCTTATTAACACAGATATTACAGTTACTAAGAACACAACCAGCCAGTATGTTAATCCCGGCAGCCCTGTAATGATTAACGACCAAAGCATTACAACCCTCAATATTGAAGGTGACTGCACGTTTATCTATGACGGAGTAGAAAAAGTCTTTTCAGACGGTAGCTGGGTAAATAAATAATAAATAACAAACAGGCGGCTTTTAAGAGCGCAGTTTTAAGAAAGCAGACAGAAGGGGCGGCTGTACGCCGTCCCTCCTAAAAAGTTTCTTATCTCACCGCTCCATTTAGCCGCCTGTTTTTTTGTTGCTAATATAGATTTTGTCTATAGAAACTCATAATAAACTAATATTACACTATGCCTAAAAAGTCTGATATAATAATACAAAGCATTTGATTAGGAGATATGATATGAAAATTAATGAGTTGTTTAGGCAAAAGACGGTGCTGTCCTTTGAGGTGTTCCCGCCAAAGCGTACGGCACCGATAGAGACTATATATGAAACGCTTGAAAAGCTTTATAAGCTAGGCCCGGACTTTATAAGCGTCACCTACGGTGCGGGCGGCAGTGACAACTGCAGTAAAACCCTTAAAATTGCCGGTGCCATATTAAACAGCGGCATTGAAAGTGTGGCGCACCTGCCCTGCTACGGCCTTAGCAAGCCGGAGGTAATCTCTTTGCTTGAACGCTTTAAGGATACAGGTATACAAAACCTGCTTGCGCTGCGCGGTGATATCCCTGATGGCAAAAGCTTTAAAGGCGATTTTAAGCACGCAAGTGATTTGATAGAGTTTATAAGTGAAAACTATGACTTTAATATAATTGCCGCCTGTTATCCTGAGGGGCATACCGAGTCAGACAGCATTGTATCAGACATGAACCACTTAAAAACCAAGGTTGACTGCGGCGCAGGCCAGCTTATAACCCAGCTGTTTTTTGACAACCAGTACTTTTATAATTTTAAAGAGCGCTGCGCGCTTATGAATATAGATGTGCCTATACAGGCGGGTATCATGCCGGTCACCAATACAAAACAGATTGAGCGCATGGTGAAGCTGTGCGGTGTGCACCTGCCCCAAAAATTTAAAGCTGTAATGCAAAAATATGAAGGCAGCCCCGAAGCGCTTAGGGATGCGGGAATTGCCTACGCTATTGACCAGATAGTTGACCTCATAGCCAACGGGGTGGACGGGATACACCTTTACACTATGAACAACCCAATGGTCGCCACAAAAATATATGAGGCTGTACACAGCCTCATAAGCGTATAAATTTTACAAAACCTCAAATCCGTACTTTTCAATAAGCGATTTCAGCTTGTCAATATATGCAAGCGCGATTTGGCTAAGCTTGGATTTTTGGCTTGATATATACCCAACTGTCATACTGTCGTCTATCTCAAGCTTTTTGGAGACAATATTATCGCCATTTAAGTTGCTGTTTAGCACGCCCGAGCAAATGGTATACCCGTTAAGCCCGATAAGCAGGTTAAAAAGTGTTGCCCTGTCGCTTACATGCACTGCCTTTTTATATTCGTGCGTACTCAAAACCTCCTCCGCAAAGTAAAAGGAGTTGTTTGCGCCCTGCTCATAGGTCAAAAAAGGATAGTCAGCAAGATCATCAAGGCTTAGCTTATCCCTATCCGCCAAGGGGTGATTACGGCTTATAAACACATGCGGCAGTGCCTTAAACAGCGGCGTAAAGCCAAGGTATCTATCCCTTAGCAGCTTTGTTATCACCTTGCTGTTAAAGTCACTTAGGTAGAGTATGCCAAGCTCACTGCGAAAGCTTGAAACATCGTCAATAATCTCATAGGTCCTGGTCTCCCTTAAGGTAAACTCATACTGGTCCGCATCAAGCTCGGTTATAAGGTCCACAAACGCACCCACCGCAAAGGCATAGTGCTGGGTGGAGATAGAGCAAAGCTGGCGGGAAGGCTTTTTTTTGGAATACCTTTGTTCCAAAAGCCTGCTCTGGTCCACAATCTGCCGGGCGTATGCCAAAAACTCACTGCCGTCATTAGTAAGGGATATACCACGGGAGGTTCTGTTAAAAATCTCAATGCCGTATTCCCGCTCCAGCTCCCTTACAGCCGCCGACAGGCTGGGCTGGGTCATATACAGTTTTTGAGCAGCCTCGGTAATCGAGCTGCTCTCCGCAATGGTTATAACATACTTCAGCTGTGTTATGGTCATTTTATCACCACCATAGTTTTTGTTTATATTATACCATTTTTAAAAATAATGTCAAATTAAAAAGCAGCCTTAGACTTAAGGCTGCTTTATTTCATGTTGGCAAACCGCTCAACCGCTTTGGTAAAACTGTCAATAGTCTTGTCCGGGTCGCCATGCTCAATCCCGTCCCTGACGCAGTGCTTTATATGCCCCTCCAGCACTACCTGCCCAACTTTATGCAGTGCGGATTTGGCGGCGTTTATCTGCGCAAGCACGTCCTCACACGGAATATCCTCATCCACCATACGGTCAATCGCCTGGACCTGGCCTATTATTTTGCTCAGCCTGCGGTGCAGGTTCTGGGCGTCCATACACTGTCTCACAACAGCACCTCCAGTCAATTACAGTATACTTTTTTATCCCCGCTTTGTCAAGTAAAGGAATATTTTAAAAAACCATTGCAATATTATAGCATTTGGTTTATACTTAATAAAGTTGCTTTGGCAACTAATTTTAGCAGGAGGATTTATATGTACCAGCTTATGAAGTACATCAGCCGCACCCACCGGTGCGCGGGCATTTACCGCAGTGCCCAGCTTAAAGACCCGCAGCTAAGGCCCGGGCAGCACATTTACATATATCACATCTGCAAATCGCCCGGCATTACGCAGGAGGAGCTGGTGCGGCTGATTTGCGTGAATAAAAGCAATGTAACGCGGCATTTAAACGCATTAGAGCAGGCGGGGTTTATAACACGCGAGCCTTCCCAGCGGGACAGGCGCCTGCATATTGTCTACCCCACCCAAAAGGCGCTGGATATTTACCCAAAGGTAAGGTCAGTCATGCGTAACTGGACAAAGCTTTTGACTGAGGATTTTAGCGACCATGAAAAAGCCCAGCTTTCCCAGTTGCTGGAGCGGGTGTATTACAAAGCGGTTAGCATTGTTGATGCCCAGCCCAAGGAGGAAAAGGAATGAAGCGGATACTAAGCTACCTTATCCCCTACCGCTGGCGCATAGCACTTGGGCTTACGATAAAATTTACCGGAACTATTATGGACCTGCTGCTGCCGTGGATATTGTCATACCTGATAGATACTATTGTGCCGCGGCGCAGTATGGTACAGATTGTAATATGGGGCATTGCAATGGCGGTATGCGCGGTCATTGCGCTGGTTACAAACGTTATTGCAAACCGCATGGCCTCACGCGTGGCGCAGCGCTGCACACAGGCGATACGGCATGACCTTTTCAGCCGTATATCCTACCTGTCCTGCAGCCAGATTGATAAGTTTACAATACCGTCGCTGGAGTCACGCCTTACTACTGACACATACAACATACACCAGATGATAGGCATGATGCAGCGGCTGGGGGTGCGCGCGCCGATACTGCTGCTAGGAGGTGTTACGCTTACACTTATGCTGGAGCCGGTGCTTGCCACTGTAATGATCTGCACGCTGCCCCTTTTAGGTGCGGTGGTATTTACAGTTTCAAAGCGCGGCATACCGCTTTACAGCAGCCTCCAGCGCGCAATTGACAGGATGGTGCGCACGGTGCGGGAAAACATCACAGGAATCCGGGTCATCAAAGCGCTGTCCAAAACCGATTATGAAAAATCAAGGTTTAAGGAAGTTAATGGAGAAGTTGTGCGCCGTGAAAAAAAGGCGGGCATTACCATGGCGCTTACCAACCCGGCCATGAACCTGTTTTTAAACCTTGGCCTTGCCTGCGTCATACTTGTCGGCGCGGTGCGGGTTAACGCCGGGCTTACACAGCCGGGCAAGATACTTGCGTTTTTGACCTATTTTACTATAATACTAAACGCACTGCTTTCAATCACCCGCATATTTGTTATGATATCCAAGGCCACCGCCTCGGCCGAGCGTATACGCGAGGTGCTGGACGAGCCGGATGACCTTACTCTCAGCGAAAGCAAAGGCGGCGCTAAGGACCTGCACATTGCATTTAACAATGTCTCGTTTGCATATGGCGGCTCAAAAGAGATACTGCATAACATAAACTTTGAGCTTTTACGCGGGCAGACTTTGGGGATACTGGGCGCTACCGGCAGCGGCAAAAGCACAATTGTATCACTGCTTATGCGTATGTATGACGCTGACTGCGGCGAGATACTAATAGACGGCGAGAATGTAAAGTCGCTAAAGCCGCAAAAGCTTAATACCAAGTTCGGTGTGGTTTTTCAAAACGACTTTATTTATGCCGACAGCATACGCGCGAACATTGATTTTGGGCGCGGGCTTACTGACAGCCAGATTGAAAAAGCCGCGCGCTGTGCGCAGGCGATGGAGTTTATACAGTCACTGGATGACGGGTTTGACCATCAGCTGAGCGCCAAGGGCACAAACCTTAGCGGCGGGCAAAAACAGCGGCTGCTAATTGCAAGGGCGCTGGCGGCAAACCCTGAGATACTGGTACTGGACGATTCGTCCAGCGCATTGGATTACAGGACTGACGCACGGCTGCGCCAAGCGCTAAGAGAGCAGTACAAGGACACGACGACAATTATAATCGCCCAGCGCATAAGTTCAATCAAGCACTGCGACCACATACTCGTGCTGGACGACGGAAAGGAGATTGGCTACGGCACCCACCAGGAGCTTTTGGAGAGCTGCGAGGTGTACCGGCAGATAAGCCAGTCACAGATGGGAGGTGTAGACGTTGCCGCGAGGACCTAGAAGCATTCCCGAAAAACCGCGCCAGACCCGAAAGACGCTTATACGGCTGTGGGGGTATCTATTTGAGCACAAGCTCATGCTTTTAACCGCGTTTATACTCACTATTATAAGCAACCTGCTTGCGCTGCTGGGGCCTACGCTGTGCGGCAGTGCCATTGACGCTATCGGCACAAAGGCAGGCGCGGTGGATTTTAATAAAGTTATATTCTACTGCATTTTGATGATTGTGTTTTACATTGTGTCATCAGTGCTGTCCTATGCGCTGTCAGTGCTGATGATTCACTTTAGCCAGCGGATTGTGTTCCGCATGCGGCAGGATGTGTTTGACCATTTAAGTGAGCTGCCGGTTGGGTACTTTGACCGGCACCAGACAGGCGATATTGTCAGCCGCATATCCTATGACATTGACGTTGTTAACGCGTCCCTGTCAAACGACCTTTTGCAGATTGCAACCAGTGTTATTACTATTGTCGGCTCGCTAATTGCCATGATTGCAATATCGCCATTACTGGTTTTAGTATTTGCCATCACCATACCCATCTCGATATTTTTCACCAGGTATATGACACGGAAAGTGCGCCCGCTGTTCAGAAAACGGTCAATGAGCCTGGGCGAGCTTAACGGGTTTGTAGAGGAGATTATATCAGGGCAAAAGACCACAAAGGCCTATCACCAGGAACAGACCATGATTGGCAGGTTTGATGAGAAAAACGATGCGGCGGTAAACGCCTATTACAACGCCGACTATTATGGGAGCATGACCGGGCCTGGCGTTAACTTTATAAACAACCTGTCGCTTGCGCTTATAAGTATGTTCGGGGCGATTATGTTTTTGTTTAACAAGCTCACAATCGGCAATCTGTCCTCTTTTGTGCTATACTCACGCAAGTTTTCCGGGCCTATTAATGAGATTGCAAACATAATAAGCGAGCTGCAGTCCGCCTGTGCAGCGGCGGAGCGTGTGTTCAGGCTGCTGGACGAGCCGGCAGAGCCTTCTGACCTTAAGGATGCCGAGGATATTACAGATGTTTTAGGGAAAGTTGAATTTAAGCATGTAAAGTTTGGGTACCTGCCCAACAAGACCATTATCCACGATTTAAGCCTTGAGGCACCACCGGGCAGCCTTGTCGCAATCGTCGGGCCTACCGGCGCGGGCAAGACTACGCTTATTAATCTGCTCATGCGGTTTTACGACCCTGACAGAGGTGAAATAACGCTGGATGACAAGGATATAAAGCAGCTTACCCGAAAGAGCCTAAGGCTGTCCTATGCGATGGTATTGCAGGACACATGGCTGTTTAGCTCAACTATTTATGACAACATTGCGTACGGCAAAAAGGATGCGACAATGGATGATATCATAAGGGTTGCAAAGGCGGCTAAGATACATTCTTACATAATGCGGCTGCCGGACGGGTACAACACAATGCTGGACGAAAACGGAATCAACATATCGCAGGGGCAAAAGCAGCTGCTTACCATTGCAAGGGCAATGCTGCTGGACGCTAAAATGCTGATACTGGATGAGGCGACCTCCAACGTTGACACGCGCACCGAGATACAAATCCAAAGCGCAATGCGCACGCTTATGGCAGGCAAAACCTGTTTTGTAATAGCGCACCGGCTGTCCACCATCCAAAACGCGGATACCATACTGGTAGTGCAAGACGGCGAGATTGTTGAAAAAGGTAGCCACCAGGAGCTTATGGATAAGCACGGCGTGTACGAAAGCCTGTACCGCTCGCAGTTTTCATAAAAATAACCCCCGTGCCAGCTTTTATGAAACGAAACGCGGATGTCACTAACCAATCGATAGATAAAAATAAATATTGACCTACACGAGGACTTCCATTGTTTAATTAACTTGGAGGTTCTCGTTTTTTTGCCTTATCCATACAAAAAACGCATTGAAAAAGATAAAAAATAGGTATTAGACATTGAACCAGAGGCGTTTTATAATAAAAATAGAAAGCCATAAAGGCTTTCATGCTAAAATCAATATCTTTGAAATTGAAATAAACTTAATGTGGTATAGAACATTCAAAACTGGGTAGCGGGGCTTGGCTATCAATTACAGGAGGTTATAAAAATGAAAAAAGCATTAAGCGTAATCATCTTGGGCCTGATGGTATTTGCCCTTTCCGCCTGCGGAAATGGCAATTCTGATTCATTGGTAACATCAGAGCCTTCCACTTCCGAGCCAGAGCAATCATCATCTGTGGAGCAGTCAGTATCGTCCGAATCGTCCTCCACTGCAGAAATCCCTTCCCAAGCGGATGCTTTAGAAGAGCCGGAGAGTACATCCCGGCAGATTACAGTACAGTTTGGGGAGAACACGGTTGTTTATCAACTGAATGACGGGACAGCTGCAGATTCCCTCTATGAGCAGCTGCCACTGACCATCGAGGTGGAGGATTACAGCAACAATGAAAAAATCTTTTATCCACCGCAAGCGTTGGACACCAGTGATTCCCCTTTGGCGCAGGCTGGCGCAGGAACACTGGCATACTATGAGCCATGGGGCGATGTGGTGTTCTTTTATGGCAGTTACAATAAAAATTCGTCCCTGTTTGAACTGGGGCAGGTACTTTCCGGCGGTGAACTGATTAGTGAGATGGCCGGAACAATTACCATTGAAGCTGTAGAATAATAGAACCCGCCGCTAATACGCCCGCTGTTTAATAAAAAAAGAAAGGAATAGTTAATATGAAAAAATTGTTTTTGCTCTTGTTATCTATGACACTAATGTTTTCCCTCGCTGCATGCAGCGGCGGTAAAGCCTTAATTGAGGGCGGAAGTTTACAACCGTCTGACATTTTTTCTGAACCGTCCACAGAAACCTCCGCCGTTTCAGAACCATCAACTGAAGCCTCCGCATCTGAACCATCAACCGAAACCTCTGCCGTTTCAGAACCGTCATCCGAAGGCTCTGTCAATTCTGAGTCGTCATCTGAAGGTTCTGCCAATTCTGAGCCGTCCTCTGAAACCTCTGCCGTTTCTGAGCCGTCCTCTGAAACCTCTGCCGTTTCTGAGCCGTCCAGTACCGAAGTGCCAGAAATATCAACAGAACCTACTAATGAATCCGGCGGCACATTAGTTGCTTATTTCTCCTGGTCTGGCAACACTGAGCAGATGGCGCAGATGATTCAGGCTGAAACTGACGGAGATTTATTTGAAATTGAACCGGCTACCCCATACACCGACAACTATAACACACTTTTGGATGTAGCGCAGCAGGAACAGGCGGATAACGCCCGCCCAGAGCTTGCATCCCAGGTGGAAAACTGGGAGAGTTACGATGTGGTGTTTGTGGGTTATCCAGACTGGTGGAGTGACGCACCAATGCTTATCTACTCCTTTTTAGAATCATATGACTGGGAGGGCAAAACCCTCGTCCCCTTCTGTACCAGCGGCGGCAGCGGCTTTGGGCGCAGCCTGGGCAAACTTTCTGACAGTGCGCCCGGCGCAACGATTGTAGAGGGACTCCATCTGTCCGGAAGCCGTGTAGACGGGGCGTCGGACCAAATCGCATCTTGGATTGACAGCCTTAATCTTGCTTAGCTCAAAGTGAAAGGAGTAAAAACCCATGAAGCCAAAAGCCGCCTTTAAAATTGTGGTGGATATCTTAATGACGCTTGGCCTGCTCTTTTTAATGGGCTACCAGTTCTGGGGCGATGTCGCCCACGAGTGGGCTGGGGCCGGGATGTTTGCTTTGTTTATCGCTCATCATGTTCTTAATTGGAGCTGGTATAAAAGCATGCTTTCTGGAAAGTATTCTCCCTACCGCATATTCCAGTTGATTGTGGATTTACTGGTGTTGCTCTCAATGATTGGGCTCATGGTCAGCGGCGTTATGCTTTCCAACCACGTTTTTGCCTTTCTTGATATTCATGGCGGCATGTCCTTTGCCCGCATTTTGCACATGGCCGCTTGCCATTGGGGGTTTGTGCTTATGGCGCTGCACTTGGGAATGCATTGGGGTATGTTTATGGGGCTTGCCAAAAAAGCGCTAAAGCTAAAGCGGCAATCCCATGTGCGTAAAATTCTATTGCCTATAGTCGGGGCGGCAATCGCAATCTATGGCCTGACTGTGTTTATCCAGCGCAATTTACTCTCCTATATGCTGGTGCGCACCCAATTTGTGTTTCTGGATTTTGGCGAATCAATCCCGCTTTTTTATCTGGACTATCTTGCGATGATGGGCACCTTCATTTTTCTGGCCTATTATATTTCCAAACTGCTGCGGAGATTTTCAGCAAAAAATGCACACAAAAATGGATAAAAAAATTAAATGGCCAGAAAATCGCCAAAATTCAGTTTAAAAGGGTGTAACTTGGCGATATGCGCTTCTGGGGGCCCTGTTTAGTCGGGTAGTAGTTTTGCAGCTGTGAAATATGGGCTTACAGCACATATAAAAAGCAACCGTAGGGGCAAGGAAAAATTGAAAAGTGGATTTTAAGATACAAATATAACTTAATAGTAAGGAGGATATAAAGAGATGAAGCGATTGCTAAGCTTGCTTATGGCCGGGATGATGCTGTTATCGTTTTCGGCCTGTAGTTTACAAGAATCTGGTCAGCAATCATCTGAGCAAGAAGATGGGCCTCCGTCATCAGCCAGTGCAGATGCTACAGAAGCAGTCGATGGGGCGGAAGGTTTCCTGCTCATTACGGGGGGTACCTTTAATATGGGCAGCCCGGATGACGAGGCGTGGCGCAGTGCAGATGAAACGCAGCATTCCGTAACGGTCAGCGACTTTTATATGAGCGCCTATGAAGTGACGCAGCAGGAGTATCAGGATGTAATGGGCGATAACCCCAGCAATTTCTCCGGCCAAAACCTGCCGGTGGAAAGCATATCCTGGCTGAATGCGGTGGCCTACTGCAACGCCCGCAGCGAGCAGGAAGGGCTTACCCCCGTTTATACCATTGATGGCACCAGCGTAAGCTGGGACCGCAGTGCCAATGGCTATCGGTTGCCTACCGAGGCGGAGTGGGAATATGCCTGCCGTGCTGGAATGACAACGCCCTTCAACACAGAAACATCCATAAGCGCTGAGGAGTCCAATTACTGGGGCGACTATCCTTATATGATTGAAGACAATTACTTTAATCAGTCAAATTTGGAAACACAGCCTGGCGTATATCGCCAGACTACAGTAGAAGTGAACAGCTTTTCTCCCAATGCTTGGGGACTTTACAACATGCATGGAAATGTGGGTGAATGGGTTTGGGATTATTATGGGGAATACAGTGCCGAAGCGGCGGCGGATGGAACGACTTTGCCAAAAACCTTCGCAGCGCATACCGGGCGGCGCTACCGCAGGAGAACAGCAATTACAATATTGGACTGCGGTTAGTACGCAATGCGGTTGCCGGGTCTGGAAGTGTTGCCGGTTCTCAGGCGAATAGGACAGAGAGCAGCGGCTCAAATGTCTTAATCGCCTATTTCTCCTGGGGTGGAAATACCAAAGGGATTGCACAAGAAATCCAGCGGCAGACGGGGGCTGACTTATTTGAGATTCAGTTGGTAGAGCCTTATTCCACTGACTATAATACTGTACTGGAGCAGGCTCAGCAGGACCAGAACGAGCAGGCGCGGCCGGAGCTTGCTACCCACGTGGAGAATATGGGTCAATACGACACTATTATTCTGGGCTATCCTAACTGGTGGGCGTCCATCCCTATGCCAATCGCCTCCTTCCTGGAAGAATATGATTTTTCGGGCAAAACGATTTTGCCATTCTGTAGTCATGGAGGTGGCGGACTTGGTCAAAGCCAGACCGCCATTGCAAAGCTGGAGCCGGACGCTAATATGGCAGAGGGGCTTGCGATAAATTATTCAGGCGGCTCCGGCATGCCAGATGATGTGGCACAATGGCTGGATGACAATGGAATTGCAAGACAATAAAAGGCTTTGAGAGCTTTATCTGTACCATTGATTCTAATGTGCCGATTAACATTTATCGGTGACATATAAAAAAGGCGCGAACCTTTCGGTTTGCGCCTTTTATTATACTGCAATGCCGATTCTAAGCGGCACGTGTTTTATTTACTTGCGTTTTCTATTTCTGAGTTTTTCAATAACGTCGTTATAGCTATTTGATTTGAATTTTGGGAATGACTTAAGTATACGGCTTTCCTGTTTATTAAGCTTGTCCTTTATTGCTCCAAGCACCGACTTTACCTGCTGGTAAGCGTTTATCGCCTGCGCGCCACCAAGTGAGATTGTATTGTTTATATACTCCTGCAGCTCGCCAAGCTTTTTATTAAAGCCTTTAAGGCCAACAAGGGTGAAAGCACAGTCAAAAATAAATGTTACAAACAGTATGACAGCCAGGATATAAATCAGCCAGTTTGGAAGGCGCATGGTCAGGTTAAAAACCGCGGGGTGAATAACGTACCTTAACAGCAGCGACATTGTGCCAAAGGCCATAAGGCCTACAAGGCAGATGCGGCCGTTTAAATTAAACTTCCAGTCACTATAATCCCACCAGCGCGCGTTAAAAATACGCTCCATCACATAAGAGGTAAGGTATTCTATAACACCTGTCAGCACCATACTGAGCACAAAAAGCAGGACGGGGTTATTTGCCCAGCTGAGAACCGCAATAACCAAAATCGCGCCCGCGCCGTAGATGGGGCAGTACGGACCGTTTAAAAAGCCGCGGTTTACAAGCCTTCTTTCACTGATGGAGCAGAATATTGACTCATACACCCAGCCGATAAAGCTGTAGAGCATAAACCATATGAATATTCTGCACAGCGTTAACATAGTACTGCCTCTTTTGCCTGCGCAAGCAGATATGCATGGCGAATCTGGCGGTTCTGGTACGCACCGCGCTTTACCGTTTCATAAACAGAGCACAGCTTGTCAACAAGGCAGACAAGCACACTTTCCCTGTATCGCGGCGGACAAAGCGTAAGCGGAAACATATGCTTTGCGATTATATCCCGCTCTATAACACCCAGCTCAAAATCAACTTCAGCATTTTTAAGCGCATGCGCCGGGTGGAAAAAGCCATGCAGCTTGACAGCGGCTTTTCGGTCATGCCAGTCATACAAAAAGTAGTCATGCAAGAGCGCGCCGCGCACAAGCTCATGCTTTTTAAAGTTCAAAAACTTTAGCCGCGCAGCAATACGATAGCTAATATATGCAACCGCAATGCTGTGCAAAAGGCAGCTGGTATCGCCATGCTGGGTATGCCCGTACGATAAGTGCAGCCGCGAAGGATAGTAAACTTCTTTAAATTTATTTATAAACCACAGGTCAAGACCGCGGTGGAGTCTTTTTCTCATGCCGTCTGCCACTCCCTAAAAGTTATTCGTTATATTATAGCACACTTTTTTATAATTTGCAACGGTAAGCCAGTAAGCTGCTATGTAGTCGCCGGGATATCTATGCGTTTATCATCTATAATCAGCTGATAACCCTCTGGCACTTCCTCCAAGACAAGCAGCCAGTCATATATATCTATTGCTGTCCCTTTCGTACAATAGGTCTGAAATTCTGAACCAATGGTATCTCTTACATCTAACTTTCCTTTTATGCCAGAATCTACTTCTATAATTGTAAGCCCTTTAAACTTAGTAATGTAATAATTATATTCACCAAATAATGGACTTTTTAATGTGCCTTGGCCTGTTATCCGCTGCCACCCTTTTTCACTATGATACAGTGTTTCAATATTTGTTGCGCCGTTTTTTACACAGCCAACAATGTATATCGTCTCATCCACCATTCTTACTTCTAAGCTATCATAATTACGATTTTCCCTATTTGAATTTATTGCTGCCTCCATTGTTGGATATGTTATATTAAACATACCGGTTCTATTATTTATAAACTTAAATAGGAAAAATATAACTATAACTGCAAGTACAATTGTTATTATTAATTTTTTATATTTGGATTTCATAATATACTCTCCTTTAAGCAAATACCATTATTTTAGTCGCAACAGTGGCTGCAGGCATTACAATTTGTGGTGCAAAAACTCCAACCAAGACTGCAATTGCTAAAGCTGCCTTATTAATTTCTATAGTAGTATATTCTACAGTTGTTACATTGCCAATTGTAGCAGAAGCGGCATAAGTTATAGAATAGCAAAGCAACGATTCTGTCCCAGTTAAAGAAACTGAAGCCCCATGTCCAGCACTAAATGATGCTGTTTCTGATATCCCCGTAAAACTAGCACTAGCGCCTAAAGCCACCCCGCCAGCGCTAACTTGTACTCCTGCCTGAGATGCTCCTGTTGTTATATTAGATTCAGTATAAAATTCGATAGGCTTACTTTCAGGTGTACTAGACACAACTTCTTTCTCCCCAGTTTTATATTTACCTACAACAAAGTTAGTAACTTTTTCGTCCTTAAGTTGGGTCGAAACTTTAGCTTTAGCCCCAAATAGCGATTTTACCACTTTTACTGCGGCGCTAGCAGCCTTTTTAAACCAATTAAATATTTCGCCAAAGAAAGTACCGTTTGGGTCGATAAAGTTTACAGGGTTGTTGTTACAGTAAGCATAGATGTTCATGCCTATAATGCCTTGGTCTTGGTTAACATAGCAGTCCGGGCTTAAGAACCTGCAGAGCATAGGGTCATAGTATCTTGTATTGCAGTTATACATCTTATTGACGTTGTCATAATAGTAACTGCGATAGCGGAATGGATTGAGCACAGCTATGGAGTTCATCATTGCAGAAAGGCTTTCCCTGTCCTCATATGGATATGTCGTTGTGTCAGTATTAATCTGCTGGCCGTTTTCATCCAAAATATCAATAATTTCACCATACGCAGAGTAGGTATAGGTGGCAACAGTTGTAAGAGGATGATCTGCCCCCTCGCCATTAATACGCATTACGTTTGTAACGTCACCCTGGCCGTTTTTAACAAGATAGTATTTTTCTAAAGCTTCGTTTTGTTGGCCGGGGTTTCTGGTAAGCAGGATAAATGACACACCGTCCGCATCATATATGTACTCTAAAAGCTTGTCACCAAATTCAGTTGATTCAATATATTCATACGTTAATTTGTCACCTTCATAATAATAGTAGTGGTGTTGGAAATAATTCCAGCCTGAGCTGTCATACATGGAATCCTGCTTATATACACGCTTTGTACCATCCGCAGAATAGGCGAAATTTGACATGTTGTAAGTTGCAAGCAGGCTGCCGCTCCATACTACATTCTTGTTCGTATCGCTATCTGGCCAGGGCCTGTCTGCAGTGTAAAAGGTGCGCACGTCTTGATTGTTTTTCTTGACACCAGTAAGCATAATGCCTTTATTATCATAAGTATAAGTGTAAGTATCAGTTGTGTTTCCCTTAGTATAAGTGCGGGATGTAATATTTCCATCACTGTCATAGTTAAAGGTTTCACTGCCTACTTGGCTGTTATATTCATTGTAATATTCGGCCTTTTTAAGCTGCCCCAGCAGGTCATAAGTATATTTCACTTTGCCGTCATGTCTACTGCCATTGTTTTGTATTTCGGTTATATTGCCGTCCTGATCATATAAATATTTATACTCATAGTTATCATAAATTCCATAGCTGACTTGGTACCTGTCCAAAATCTCTGAGCGGTAACCAACACCGTCTTTATAATATGTCGTGGTGTTAACATTGCCCCACTCTTTTTCATTTGGCCTGCCGGCGTTGTCATATGAATAGTATATGGTTGGCAGGATATATTCATTGCCTTTCAGAAGCTGCTGATTTTCAAGCCTGCCATATACCCGGTTATAAAACATAATTGAGCTTTTAGTATAATTAGGCAGCAAAATCCTGGAGCTTTGCGCGTATACCCTGTTTAAATCATCATACTTATAAGCGAACTTTGCCCCATGCTGCTGGTCATCAAGATAGCTTGTGCCTACAAGGCGGCCGGAAAGGTCATAGCTATATAGCTGTGTTTCTTCGCGCTCAATATCATATGTTTTTGCTAACAAGCCGGCTTCATTATAATAAAAATCATACTCACCGCGATATTCACGGTCTGTGTGAACAAGCCTTCCCATATCATCATATTCATAATCGGTATAGGTTTTTGCAAGTGATGAAATCAGCTGGCCTTGCTTATTATAATAGTTATTTGATATTTGAGTATTGTCAATATAAAAGCCGATGTTATTCTAAATTTACTAACTCCTTCTGTAAAAAATTTTCCTATAATTTCATTATAGGTTTAGGTGTAAAATAAATCAACTATCAAATCGATTTTTGTTAAATATATACAAAAACAAGCAAAATATTTTTACCTTAAAAACTGAAAATACTCTTTTCAATTTGGATGTAATATGTTAAACTTAATAATATGGCATAAAATTTGTGTTTAGGAGATAAACATGTGGCAATAAAGAAATTTCAGAGGTTTGAACTTAAATTTGTGCTGAACAATCAGCAGTTTGAATCGTTTGTCAAAGACATTGAGCCGTATGTCAAGCCGGACAAATACTGTGTCGGCGGCGCACGGTATCCTATAAACACTATATACTTTGACACGCCTGGCCGCTCAGTCATACGCCATTCGCTATCAAAGCCTGGCTTTAAGGAAAAGTTTCGCTTGCGAAGCTACTACAGCAGCCCAAAAGAGGACGATACTGTTTTTTTAGAAATAAAGAAAAAGATAAAGGGCTGTGTCAGTAAACGCCGGGCTGCATGCAGCTTTGCGGAGGCAAAGCGGTTTTTGGAGACAAAAGAGCTTGAGCCGAGTTCTGACTACATGCATAACCAGGTTTTAAAAGAGATTATAAGGTACCTTGAAGTGTATGACGTAAGTCCTACAGCGTATATCAGCTATGACCGGCTGGCGTTTTTTGCAAAGGATGATATGGAGCTGCGGCTTACATTTGATAACAACATCCTGGCACGGGACTACGATGTGAGCCTGGGTCACGGCCAGTACGGTACTTCCCTGCTTGAGGCGGATAAGCATCTGCTGGAAATTAAAATTCACTATGCAATGCCGCTTTGGCTTGCAGGACTGCTGTCCAAAAATAAAATTTATAAAACCAGCTTTTCAAAGTACGGAAACTTCCATATGTACCAAGTAAAAAGCGGGGCGGATTTAACCGCAGAAAGGGTTTTACCATGTTAGACATACTGTTTTCCACTACTATCGGGCAGGTGCCCACTATCCAGGGCGTGCTTTTAGTGCTCGGCTCATCCCTGGTCCTTGGCCTTTTAATCAGCATTGGATATATGATAAATAATAAGGAGGACGGGTACTCCACCGCTTTTGTTGTATCGCTGCTGGTGCTGCCTATGGCAATCTCCATTATAATTATGATGGTGGGCAGCAACATTGCAAAGGCGTTTTCCATGGCGGGTGCGTTTGCCCTGGTCCGCTTCCGCAGCGCTCCGGGCAACCCCAAGGACAATACATATATCTGCATAACAATGGCAACCGGGCTTGCCTGCGGCGTGGGCTATATAGGATACGGCGCTGTGTTTGCACTGATTGTAACGCTTGTTTTAATTTTGGCTGCAAAGCTGCATTTTGCCTACCCGCGCAATACCGCAATGATTCTAAAGATAACCATACCGGAAGACCTTAACTTTGATGGCGCGTTTGATGATATATTTAAAAAATATGCCGCCTCATACAAGCTTAAAAAGGTAAACACCAGCGAGTTTGGCTCGCTGTTCCAGCTGATTTTTAAGGTGGAGGTAAAGCGCGGCATTAGCCAGAAAGAATTTATTGACGAGCTGCGCACACGCAACGGCAACTTAAACATCTCGCTCTCACTACAGGAGTATGACGAAAAGGTGTTTGCATAAAAAACAAAAGCCGGCAGGGGTTTTCCCTGCCGGCTTTTTATTATATAATCAAGCTTTGTTTTTTAGACCTTTATTTGCCATATATTTAAGCTTTGTTTTCAAGCAAAAACTGTTCCGCCTCAGCACACCATAGCCCGCCGTTTGCCTTTACTATCTGCCACAGCCCATCATACAGCTTATCGGTCTGTGCCAACTTTTCAAAATCAGCTATTGCTGTAAGCGGCATATCAATCTGTGTGTAAATCAGCTTTTTGCCGCCGCCTATCTCAGGCAGCTCAAGCGTTGCCTTTGCCGCCGAGTCCAGCCCGCCGATATGAGTAATCATTACTGCCGGGTTTATAATACCAGCTGACATAAGGCTTAACGCCTCTTTCATATCTTCGGTACCGCCGCCGGTTGTGCCGACTATGTGGGTGGACTGGTAATGCACATTGTAAAAGTTAAGTGATGCACTGAATTTATTATCAACAGGCCCCGCAAAAAAGTTAAGGCACCCGTCTACCCCTAAAATGCTGTCAGCCAGCTCCACCACCTCGCGGACCGGCGCGTATACCATGACATCGTCAAAGCCCTTGCCGCCGGTAAGGCCCATCAGATACTCGGCATTACCGCTGTCAGTAAATATCAGCTTTATCCCCTTTTTGGCCGCTTGCTCAGGGCTAAACAGCTCTTTTGCCCGCTCAAGCCGGGCCTTGTCAAGGTCGGTCACCACCACAAGCTTGGGATGTACCTCACCGCTGAGCGCATAGTCCAAAGCACCCAGCCCCATCGGCCCTGCCGATGCCAGCAGTGCAAGCGTACCGCCCTCTTTTATCCCCATCCTGTGCTCATAGCACAGCGGAGTGGTGTGGTATGAGGCATGATACGCGCCCAATATGCAGGACATCGGCTCAGAAAGCGAGCCGTAGAAAAACGCACTGCCGTCAAATGGGATAAGGCAGCCCAGCTCCATCACCTGGTGCGGTAAAATAGTATATGTAGCATCCCCGCCGCAGTATTTGAAAGAATAGCCCGGCGAGTCCATTGACCCTTTGTAATTAAGCGCCGGCTGCACAGTCACCTTCTGCCCCTCGCTGTACTGGCCTTTCCATTTGGCGCCGACCTTTGCAATCTCGCCGCACAGCTCATGCCCCACAATAACCGGGTTTTTGTCCACATCCGCCGGCACACGTTTATGCTCCGGCCCAAGCACCGCCGCTTTATAGGTGGACATGCACAGGCTGTCTGTCATAACCTTTATAAGTACTTCGTCATCCTTTAACGGCGGCAGCTCAAAGCTCTCCAGCCTTAAGTCACGCTTGCCGTAAAGCCTTACCGCTCTCGTTTTAATAACAATCGCCTCCACTTGACTTATTCTGTTTATTTATTATAATTATATTAAAGTGCGCACAAACACGCAATAATCGGCGCCAATTTTGCGCGTTTTAATAAATTTAACTATGAAACAAGCAGGAGTGAGCAAAATGTTAAGGCTGGAGCGTCAGCAGCAGATAATAGAGATTTTAGAAAAGCGCAGGGCTGTAACTGTGGGGTATTTGGCAAAGCAGTTATACATAAGCCCCTCCACTGTGCGCAGGGACCTTAGCGAGCTGGAGCAGGCGGGCATCATAAAGCGCTCACACGGCGGGGCGATGATTTTGGATTACAGGCGCAAGGACATACCCATCATAATCCGCGAGCAGGAGGGTGCGCCGCAAAAGCAGCTGATAGCCCAAAAAGCTTTAAAGCTTGTAAAGGACGGGGATGTTGTAATGCTGGACTCATCGTCAACCGTATTGCCGCTGGCGCGGCTGTTGTGTGAGCGGGAGAATATAACTGTTATTACAAACAATCTAAAAGCGGTAATGATATTGTATGAGGCGGGGGTAAAAACCTATGTCACCGGCGGAGTGATTGATCCTTCCGCCTTTGCACTCACAGGCAGGAGCACGCTTGAAACGCTGGACAGGCTGCAGGCGGACATACTTTTTTTCTCCTCCCGCGGGCTGGACCCTTATGCAGGTGTAACTGACTTTTCCGAGGATGAGACAATGGTGCGGCAAAAGATGCTTGAGCGCTCAAAAAAGCGGTATCTGCTTTTGGACCACACAAAGCTTTATAAAGCTTACATGCTAAGGGTATGTGAACCAAGCCAGCTGGACGGGGTTATATGTGACCAAAAGCTTGACAGCAATATCACCCAAAGTATAAAAAAACAGAGTGCTGAAAATAATCAGCACTCATAGCGTGTTATGCTGGTGTTGTGAGTTATAACATCTGCAAGGCTGCCGCTTTTGGGCATACCATTAAAGTGGGCAAACGCGGATTTTAAAACCCCCTCATGGGTTACCACAAGCACGCTGCGGCAGCGGCTGTAGTGAGCAATATCGTCCAAAAAATCGCCAACCCGCCTTATCATATGCTCAAGCGGTTCAACACCAAGGGCAGAGGCGTAATTACCCAGCTCCCACAGCTTACTCCAATCAACATCCGCATACGGCATACCGGTTAAACTGCCAAGGTCACGCTCTATAATCCTCTCATCCTCAATAATAGGTACATGCCTTAGGTTAATAATCATAGCAGTCTGCTTAGCGCGGCGCAGCGGGGAGCAGTAAATAGCCTCCGGCCGGCACTCCATAGCGGGCTGCGCAGCAAGGCGGGCCTGGCGCACGCCGATGGCTGACAAGCCCTCGTCCCTGCGCCCCAGGAATATTTTTTTGGTGTTTGACACGGTCTGCCCGTGCCGCATCATATAAACATGCATACTTAACACCACCTTATCTTTGTAGTATAACATAATTCTTGCCCTATTGCAAGGGTTGTGGTATTATATAACTATTAATAAAAAAGGAGCAGGCTTTATGGATTTATCAGCTTTGGCAGTGCTGCCCGGCGCGCTGCAGATTGTAGTAGATGATGTAGGCTGGTTTTTTGGCAATGATGACAGGTACAAGGGCGGCCCGTCCCGCAGTGCAATGCCGCGCCGCCACCGGCCGGAGGACTATCAGGCACTTGAGCGGCTGGGCCGTGCGCTAAATATGAAAATAACCTGCGGCCTTATAATTGGCGAGTGGGACAGCCGCAATATTCTAAAGCATGTGCCGGGCGCAACGCGGTACGGAGAAGGCTGGGACAATGCGCGCTTTTTTAAAGCAGCGGAGGCAAAGGAGTGCATGGAGGTTATATCCCAAAGCAGGCATATTGAGTTTGCACTGCACGGGCTTATGCACTGGTACTGGGACAAAAACGGAGGCTGCCTTGGCCCTGAGTTTTATATTGACAGCAAGACCCCGCCGAAAGAGCATATAAAGCGGCACCTGGACGCGTTTTTTGAGCTGTATAGGCAGTGGGGGTTCAAAGGCAGTGTTAAAAGCTTTCTGCCGCCCTGCTTCAGCTATGAATATAACGGCGCCCTCTCTGAAATACTAAGCGAGTATGGCATACTCTTTACTGTAACACCCTTTGATAAAATGGTCTGCACAGGTGATACGCCCGCAATGTGTGGTGTGGAAAACGGAATAATCACTGTTGACCGCACAAGTGATATCTGCCGGTGGTACAGGTATGACACCCAGCCCGACTTTGAGTATTTTAAGGACAGCATTTTCGGCTTTCACTGGGTCAACCTTTTAAAGCTTATACCCAAAAACAACTTTATGGCCGTTGATAAATGGATAGAATATTTTAGGGCAGCTGCAAAGAGGTTTGGTACAATACTGTCAAAGGATATCGCATTTGCCGCATCCCAGGCGCTTTATAAGCGCTATGCAAAGCTAAGCTATAACAAAAACGAGCTGACAGTTGACCTTAAGCCGGTGCATACGCTTAAGGCCAAAGGGCTGTCAGACAGTTTTTATCTCAGCGTTAAAAACGAGGCGGCTATTACTGCGGCTGGCGGCTGTGCCTATAAGCCGTTTGATTACCAAAGCAGCTTTATGACCTATCAGATAAAGCCGTTTGACAGCTGTGTAAGGCTTAAATTTTGTGATATATAACAAAAACCTTGCTTTTAATTAAAAGCAAGGTTTTTATATTATCTCTTTATTTTAAAAGATTATGCTTCTGCTACTACCCAGTACTCAACGCCGTCAGTAACTTTGCAGTCTGCGGCAATACTTGTCGGCTGTGAGGCTGAAGCAACTTTTGAAATGTAAATTATGCCGCCGTTGGCAACGCCGAAATTACGGCCATTACACCTTATACTGTCATAGCCTTCAACATAGATTGTGCCGCCGTCAGCATAAACTGTTATACTGTCTGCACCGCTTGTGCTGTAGCTGCCGCCGTTAATATACAGCGTGCCGCCTGATGTGGCCATAACCGCATGGCCCTGATAGCCTGATGTTGCAAATCTGCCGCTGTTAAGGGTAACTACTGCACCATCTTCTGCAGTAACATCAGCATTTCCTGCGCCGGAGTCACCATAGCTGCCGCCGTTAACTGTAATAGCTGAGCCGGCACCGGATGCCTTAAGCTGGCCTGCGGTATAGTTAAAGCCGCTGTTTGCCACAGCATTTATTGTCAGCCTGCCGCCGTCTGTAGCGCTGATATCTGCGCCTACAGTGCCCTCAATAGCACCAGAGAGCATGTTGTTGCCCATGTTCATGGTAACATCCCCAGTGACATTTAAACCATCTAAATTCGAGAGGGTATCATCCAATGTGATCTCTGTAGGTACGCCGGGGTTATTAAGTGCGTCTTCCAAAGCGTCCGCATCGCCGGCACCAATTGAGGTAAATGCGGGATACTCCGCTTTTTCATCATACAAATTATCAAAGCTGTCTGACTCCACAGTGTCCTGGGTAGCAACAAGCTGGATTGCAAACTGGCTGCCTATTGACATTTCCTGGTATGTATCGCCTGCACTTTCCTGCATTTTCAGCGCGATTGTAGCTATATCAACATCACTGCCGGCTGCTGCTTGCAGATTGCCTTTTGCAGCATACGGGTTTGCAAGCACTTCAGCCAGTGTGCCGATTTTATCAGCATCTGTCAAATCAGTGCGGGCTGCAATCTGCCTGCCGCCTTTGATATAATAAACATCAATAACGTTTGCAAGCTCACTTACTGTGCCGGTTGCAGCTATCTTAACTTCATATTTAAATGCAAGGCTGCCAACGTTGCTTATCTTTACGTGGCGCACCTCTGTATAGCCCGGCTCCCACAAACCATAGTCAAAAATTGCGCCCTTGGACGCATCCTGCCAGGCCTCGGTAGTACTCGGGTCCTCTTTCCCGTCAGCCCAGGCCAGCTCAACATCCAGTTTTCCCGACTTGATGATGTTGCCTGCGCTGACCACACTGTCTGTAAACCATGCAAAGGTGCTGCCAAGCAGCATTACAACGCACACAGCTAAAGACAGTACGCTTGTAATCAGTGCTCTTTTAGTTTTTGCCATTGTTTTTCCTCCTTAATTATTTTGTATGATAAATATCTGAGCTCAAATCTGCTCAAACACATTATCCGGAATAAATCGCAAGCCGCGCCGGCATTGCAGCCATCTTGCCATAATCAGTCATGGACCGGCCGGCTGAATATTGGCAGGCTTATCTGCCAATTTATGTGCAGCCCTGCACATCTCAAAAAGCAGGCTTTTTATGACAAAATATATTATGATAATTATACCATAAACCAGTACATAAAACAAGATAATATTTCTATTTTTAATATTTAATTTAAAGCGCTGACAAAGGCAGGGCGGTAAACGGCGTTATAATAAAAAAGCC
>ERZ826242.613-NODE-613-length-50115-cov-7.581542_pt1 | contig 50115 bp, 48 predicted proteins | sample MGYA00519871_ERZ826242 | MGnify/ENA primary metagenome ERZ826242 (study PRJEB31778, sample SAMEA3449226) | human gut metagenome | biome: human gut; feature: human-associated habitat; material: faeces | place: United Kingdom | collected 2010/2012 ... | reverse complement strand
TGTTACCGAAGAATATACATGTAAGTTAGAATTTAATGCAGTAGAAAGAGATACATTAGGAGAAAATATACCAACACCAGTATCTTTTGAAAGTGATAGTTGGGCAACAATAGCAGCCAATGTAAAATCAGGAAATACAAGTAAATATAATGTAGGAGATACAAAAGAAGTAGATTTAGGAGAATTAGGAACACATACAGTGCGTATTGCAAATATGAGTGTATGTACGACAGAAACAAGTGAAACAGCATGTGGATTTGTAGTTGAGTTTGCTGATATAATAACAAAACAAAAATTCAATAGCACAAATACAAATGTAGGAGGATGGAAGGATTCCGAAATGCGTACATATGTAAATGGAACGATATATAAAGCGCTTCCAAGTGAATTGCAAAATGTAGTTATTTCAACCAAAGTGATATCAAGCCATGGAAGCACATCAGGCGAAACGAACTTTGAGACCCAAGATAAATTATATTTGTTAAATGCCCAAGAAGTTTGGAGCACTAATGATTATGATACATCAGTAGGAACATCAAAACAATTAGATTATTATAAAAATCAAGGAGTAACAGCAAGCAGTTATGCAGGAGCAATAAAGCAATATAACGGAAGTAATTCATATTGGTGGCTTCGTTCGGCTTATTCTATCGCTGCCATCAGCTTCCTTAGTGTCTACAGCGATGGTGATTGGAGCCGCTACGATGCGAGCGACTCTTATGGGGTCTCTCCAGCTTTCCGAATCGCATAACAATGCAGATATAGAAAACTATAAAAGAAGATAAAAGTAAGTGGAGATACACATACTAAACCGATAGTTATTTATACGTAGGCGCACTACGAGCAACGCGAGTAAAGCCAGTATAAATAACGTTATAAAGAAAAAACAATTAATAGTTCCAATTACTTTTTATAAGTAATTGGAACAAAATAATGGAGGAAATATGTCAGTTCCTAAATTTAAAAGACAACCAAGCGAATATGATTATGTAAATAATGCATATGAACTTAATGTTGAAATAATGAATTTGGTTTCCAAATTATCAGCTCGCTGGGCACGTATATATCAACAACCAATTGATAGACTTGCGAACTTACAAGCAGATCTTGTCAATATGGCTTGTTCTATTACTCCTAAAGCCAGTGAAGATTTTATAACAAGAAGATGGCTGCTTAAAATGTCTAATGCGTGTTTAACTACATTAGAAAGAAGAATAATGGAGATGATTAGAATATTATATGCTAATCCTAGTAAATGCTTTAATCGTAAGAATGGTAAAAATTATACATTTGCTGAAGCAACTGAGATGCTTGATAAAAAACTAGAAAATTTAGGAATAAAATATGCAAGACAATATGATTTAATAAAAGGAGTACTTGCAGCTGATAAAAAGAAAATGGAAAAACAAAAAACTGATAATATAACTGACAAAGAAATAATAGAAATATTGGTTTCAAAAACTATAGCTATGGTTTTGGAATAGGAATATCAATGATTATTGAGCCTTTGGGTTTGTTTCAATTATTCGTTCGGCTAATTCTAACAATACCAACAACTTCCTTAATGTCAACAACAATGGTGACTGGAACAACGAGAATGCGAACAACTCAAACGGGGTCTTTCCAGATTTCTATAAAGATATAGAACAGGTAAAATAAGGGTGTTTTAAATAACCCTTTAACTATTTCTTAAAGGAAAGGATTGATATTTCCTGAGAATATTATATATTCTTAAAGATAACTAATGATAAATATACTTGGACGCTTCTTGCATGGTTAAGTATTTGTTTATTTCATTTAATTTCATAGGTATATTTTAAGTAAGTAGATTAAATAAACCAATAATTATATTGAGTCTTATACATTAGTTTTTAAGAAGAATTTTTTCTCCTTTTTATATAGGAGAAATTATGAATAGTATAGAAAGAAAACAAGAAAGATATCTTAGAAGAAAACAAAAAAGAGAAGAAAGAGTAATAAAGAACAGTTTAAAATATAGTAATATTGATTCCATCTTTGTATTTCATAAAGTATTAAAATATGCTGATAAATGTTGTAATGGAGTACGCCATAAAAAATCTACATTTTTATTTCAAAATCATATGTTTACAATTATTGCAAAAACCTGTAATGATATAAAGAATAATACATATAAAGTTGGTAAAACTTATAAGTTCACCATTAATGAAAGAGGTAAAATTAGACATATAGATGCACCATTTATAAAAGATAGACTAGTACATAAAGTTCTAAGTAATGAAGTATTGGTACGCATATACAACAAGCATTTAATATACGATAATGGTGCAAGTCAAAAAAATAAAGGTTTTATTTTTGCTTTAACTAGAGTTAAAAATGCATTGATAAAATATTATAGAAAATATGGATTAAATGGCTATGTTTTATTAATTGACTACTCTAAATTCTTTGATAATTGTTCTCATAATGTTATAAAAGAGTATCATAATAAATTAATTAGAAATAACTATATAACTAAAGTAATAGAAGATTATTTGTTTATTGATACTGGTATAGCTTTAGGAATTGAACTTGCTCAAAGAGAAGCAAGTATAATACCTAATATACTTGATCATTTTATAGAAAATAAAGGGTATTTTATAGAAAGATATATGGATGATACTATAATTTTAATAAATAGTTTAAAAGATGTTAAAAATATATTAAAAGAGTATACTTATTTAGCAAATAAATTAGATATAAAGATAAATTCTAATAAAACTAAAATAGTTTCTCTAAATGAATATTTTATATATTGTAAATGGCATTTTAAATTATTAAAAACAGGTAAAGTAATAATGATACCTGATAAGAAAACAATATATAGACAAAGAAGAAAACTAAGAAAGATGGTTAGTAAAAATATTGTTAATGAAATAAATATTGTTAAAACATATTTTAAAGCTTGTTTAAATATTGGAAATAGTTATAAATATATTAAGTGGTTAGATAATTATTGACTATTTAAATATTAAAATTTTATAATTAACTTGTGATGATTTATGAAGAAAGATAATTTTGGTGCATTAGTTGTACTTATTAATATAGTGCTTACTTTATTTTTATTAACTATGAAAGAAGATAAAACAACATATTTTATAGTTTGTATAATATCTAATATAATTGCTATTATATTTAGTATATTTGTATTAAATAAACAAAATAAAAAACTAATGAATGTTATATCATTAGTTATCAATATAATTATTTTGATTTGTGTAATTATATATGGAATATATTTTATTTAAAGAAGGTTAATGAATTATTATTCTTAACTTCTTTTTTTTGAATAGGTAATTCTTTTATAACTGTTTCTTTATTAGCTGTTTTAAATTCAGTTATTTTATTTTTAATATTTTTTATAGTTGGATTAAGATCTTTTATTAATGGTAAAGCTCGTTTAGTTATATTTAAGAATCTTAAACTACTTGAAAGAATAGAAGAAAGATTGAAATTCATAATATTTCACCTAATAAATTATATGAAATAAATAAAAATAGTTTACTAATTTTTCTATTATGATATAATTTAAATTAGAGAATACTAGGGAGTGATTAAATTGAAAAAACATAAACAAGCTAACTTTTTCTTGTTTTTCCCAATGTATGTATGTTTAGGTATTTATTATATTCTAAAGATGCTTGCAACACCATTTATTTTTATTTGGTCAAGAGGTTCAGATACCATATATAATACAGTAACTAAAACTAATAGCAAGGATCTTAGAGGGGCAAATATGGGTGATGAAGTTACACCTGAACTAGAAAACACTTATAATGCTAAAAAGATTAACATTAGTCCTAAACTACTTGCAGAAAGAGAAAAACTAATAAATTCAATAGATGCTACAGAAGAAGTAAGAAGTGAAAAACCATTAACATATAGATATTCAGCTATAGACTCTGATGGTAAAAAAATAACAAGTACTTTTATAGCTTATTCTAAAGTTGAAGTTTATACATTCCTAGAAAATGAAGGATACAAAGTATTTAAAATAGAAACAAGTCCTTGGATTGAAAGACTATATGGACCTAGTACTTTTTCTTCTAAGAAGATTAAAATTAAAGATATTGTATTTTGGTTACAACAATTATCAACTTATTTAAAAGCAGGTATTCCTTTAACAGATGCAATGCGTATTTTAAGTAAACAAATGGGTAAAAAACCAAATCTAAGAAGAACATTTGATTCTATTGTTTATAACTTGACATTAGGTGAAAACTTCTCAAGTTGTTTGGAACGTCAAGGAGAAGCTTTTCCACCCCTTTTAATAAACATGGTAAAATCGGCTGAAGCAACGGGAGATCTTGAAGGTACACTTGATGAAATGGCTGATTACTATAAACAAACTGAAACTACTAGAAAAGAAATGATAAGTGCTTTAACTTATCCAACAATGGTATTTATATTTTCTATTGCCGTAATTATCTTTATTCTTGTTTATTTAATACCTCAATTTGTAAGTATTTATAAAACAGCCGGAGTTAAATTAAATCCAATAACAACGTTCTTAATTGGAGCAAGTAGTTTCTTAAAAGCTAATCTATTCTATATATTTATAACTATTATAATATTCTTTACTATTATGTATGTTATGTATAAGCATATAAAAGCTTTTAGATATTTTTTACAAACAATATTTATGAAAATACCTGTTTTAGGTAAAATTATAATTTATAAAGAGATGACTATATTTACTAAAACATTTGCAAGTCTATTAAAGAATAATGTCTTTATAACTGATTCGATTAATATTTTAGGTAAAATCACCAATAACGAAATTTACAGGGAAATAATGATTAATACAATTAATTATATTGGTCGAGGAGAAAAAATCTCTGCAGCATTTAAAAATCACTGGGCAATTCCTGAAGTTGCATATTATATGATGGTAACTGGTGAATCAACTGGTGAACTTGCTGAAATGATGGAAAAAGTTTCTGAATACTATGCTGAACAACACAAGATGTTAATTGATTCAATGAAAAGTTTAATTGAACCAATACTTATTATCTTCTTAGCTGTAGTAGTTGGAGGAATTATAATATCAGTAATCATTCCTATATTTAGTCTATACTCTGAAATATTATAGGAGGGTAGTTATGTTACCATATATTTTTCTTTTTATACTAGGTATAATCCTTGGATCGTTTTATAACGTTGTGGCAACACGTATACCAAACGGAGAATCCATAATTAAACCTGGAAGTCACTGTACTAATTGTTATCACTTACTTAAGTGGTACGAATTAATTCCTCTTGTATCATATATCATACAAAGAGGAAGGTGTAGAAAGTGTTATAAAAAGTTAAGTATATGGTATTTTTTATCTGAACTTTTTACTGGGCTTTCTTTTGCTTTTAGTTATTACCTATATGGTTTTGATTTAATGACTATAAAGTCATGTATACTAGTATCTATTGTAATGATTACCATCATAAGTGATGTTTCTTATATGGTAATTCTTGATAGCCCAATTATAATTGGAACTATTTTACTTATGATTGTTGATTATTTTATTGGGGGATTTAACTTAGTATTAGTAAATGCATTTCATGGTTTAATGATGTTTTTAATAGTTTTAGTTATTAAACTTCTAGGGGATAAAGTATTTAAACAAGAATCTCTTGGATGGGGAGATGTTAAGTTTTCGTATCTTGCAGGATATATTTTAAATATACCAATATCTCTTATATATTTATTTTTAGGAGCTTTTATTGCTTTACCAAACGCGATTTATCAATCAATAAAGAAAGGTACATCCATAACGCCTTTTGGACCATTCTTAGCACTTAGTTTAATGATTCTATTTTGGTTAAATAAATATGTTGTAATTCTAATAAACTTATGGTTAAAATTGTAAAACTTTACGTAAAGTCGCTTTAAAAATTGACATTTTTTGTCAATTTTTTTAATTACTAGAGTATAATCTAACCTAGAAATGGAAGTGCCGATAATGGGAAATACCACGCTGAAAAAAATGCTAGCAATAATTATAAATTTAAGTATAGTTATAATGGAAATAATAGCTTTTGCAATCTGTTATCAAAAAGATGGTTTATCTTGTTTTCAATACTATACACAAGATAGTAATTTATTCTTAATGGTTACATCATTTATATTTTTGATATATGAAATAATAAATCTAAAAACCAAAGAGGAAATACCACACTGGGTAAGTATTTTAAAATACTCAGCAACAACATGTGTTACTACAACATTTTTAGTGGTTGTTACAGTTTTAGCTCCAATTATGGGAGGTTATAAAGCGATGATGTTAGATGGAACGATGCTTTATCACCATCTTATTTGTCCAATACTTGCATTTGTATCATTTATATTTTTAGAAAATCATAAAATAGGTGGTAGCAAAGATGCCTTAATCGCGATGATCTTTACAGTTGTATACGGAATTATTGTTGTTGCTTTAAATATATTCAAAATAATGAATGGACCTTATCCATTCTTAAGGGTTTATGAGCAATCATTATTGATGTCGATAATGTGGGTTATTCTTATGAATGGAAGTGCATATCTTTTAAATTTATTTATGGCTTATTTAACTAAATTAGTTAATAAAAAAAATATTTAACAAAAGTGCTTTTGATAAGCATTTTTTTATTATGCAGTACACTTTATTTAATAACTATTCTTAACTTATAAAATACTAAAAAAAATAAATATAAAAGTTAAAAAAAATATGCTATAATAATTTACGAAGTGGAGGAGTTTTTATGCAAAATAGAACTCATAATTTAAATGAATTAAGAATAGAAAACGTAGGAGAAAAAGTCGAATTAGTAGGTTGGCTTGAAAATGTTAGAAAGGTTAGTAAAAATTTAGCATTTCTAATTTTAAGAGATTTTTATGGAATAACTCAAATTGTTGTTGAAAATGAAGAGATTATGAACATTATTGATTCTATTAACTGTGAATCAACAATTAAAGTATATGGAACTGTAAGAGAAAGAACTAGTAAAAATCCTAAAATACCTACTGGAGATATAGAAGTTGTACCAGATAAAATTGAAGTTATTGGAAAGTGTATTTATAATGAACTTCCATTTGAAATAAATTTTTCTAAAAACGCTGATGAAAATACTAGATTAAAATATAGATATCTAGATTTAAGAAATCCTTTAGTAAAAGAAAAAATTGTTTTAAGAAGTAAAATTATATCTGAGCTTAGAAGTAGAATGGTTGATGAAGGATTCTTGGAAATAACAACTCCAATTTTAACCTCTTCATCACCAGAAGGAGCAAGAGATTATTTAGTTCCTTCAAGAAACTATCCTGGAGAGTTTTATGCACTTCCACAAGCACCTCAACAATTTAAACAACTTCTTATGACTTCTGGATTTGATAGATATTTTCAAATTGCTCCATGTTTTAGAGATGAAGACGCTAGAGCAGATAGAAGTCCAGGAGAATTTTATCAATTAGATATGGAAATGTGTTTTGCAGATCAAGAAGATGTTTTTTCAGTAATTGAAAGAGTATTACCAGATGTATTTGCAAAATATGGAATATACAAAAGTGCTTCAAGTGTTCCATTTAAAAGAATTACTTATAAAGATGCATTAGAAACATATGGATCCGATAAACCAGATTTAAGAATAGATTTAAAACTAAAAGATATAACAAATATAGCATCTAAAACTGAATTTGCAGACTTTAAAGATGCTTATGTAACAGCTGTTAATGTTAGTAACTTTAAGGAAAGTAGAAAATATATTGATTCATTAGTTGAAGAAGTAACTACTTCAACTGGTAATAAAGTTTATTGGTTTAAAGTAGATGAAAGTGGTGAATTAACTGGAGGTATTTCTAAATTTTTAGAACCAGTTAAAGAAGAACTATTTGAATCTTTAAACTTAGAGAGTAACTCTTTTGTAGCTATTTCTGCGGGTAAAAAATTATCAGCTTTAAAAACTGGTGGAGTATTAATAAAAAAATTAGGGTCTTCAATTGACGGACATATGAATAAAGAAACATATGAATTCTGTTGGATAGTGGATTTTCCAATGTATGAAATTGGTGAAGAATCGGGAGAATTAGAATTTTGTCATAATCCATTCTCAATGCCTCAAGGTGGCTTAAAAGTTTTAGAAGAAGCAGAGGGAAATTTAGAGCGTGAGTTAGAAATAGTAGCTTATCAATACGACCTTGTATGTAATGGCGTTGAACTTTCAAGTGGTGCTGTAAGAAATCATGATCCAGAAATTATGATTAAAGCCTTTGAACTTGTTGGTTTAGGTGAAGAGGATGTTAAGAAAAAATTCCCTGCAATGTATAATGCTTTCTGTTATGGTGCACCATCGCATGCCGGAATTGCACCAGGAGTTGATCGTATGATTATGCTTATAACTGGAGAAGAAAGTATAAGAGAAGTTATACCATTCCCAATGAATAGTAAAGCTCAAGATTTACTTATGGGTTCTCCTTGTAAGGTAAGCGAAAAACAACTTAAAGATGTTCATATTAAAGTTATAGATTAAAGGTAAACTAAATTTGCCTTTTAATTTTATTTTTTGGAAAGGAAGGAAAACTTATGTTTAGACAAGTAAATGGATATGTAAAATTTTTAGATAAGAAAATTCCACAAGATATAAAAAAATATTATGATACGCCATCTCTTCAAAGATTAAAACGCGTTGGATATTTTTGTGGAATGGATTTTGCATCTAGAGATGTATACAACTTTAAAGAATACTTAAGTACTTACGAACACTCAATAACAACAGCTGGTATAACTTCGATGTTCACTAGTGATAAAAGAGAGATTCTTGCGGCTTTATATCATGATGTATCGAAACCAACTTGTTCTCATGTAATCGACTATATGAATGGTGATTATAAAACTCAAGAAAGTACTGAAGAGTATACTAAAGACATTATTTTAGGAGATGTACTTTTAAAAAAATATCTTAAGGAAGATGGAATTGAACCTGAAGAAGTATATGACTTTAAAAATTATTCTTTAGTAGATTTAGATCGTCCATCCCTTTGTGCTGATAGAATTGATGGAGTAATATTAAGTTCTCTTGTTTGGAGTGAAACTTTAAAATTAAAAGAAGCAAAAAAGATGTTAATGAATTTAGAAGCTTATATAAATGAATTCGGTGTAAAAGAAATAGGTTTTAAAAATATAGAGTTAGCAATTCAATTTGTAAGACAAAATGACATCATAAACTCTCTTACACATTCTAACTGGGACACATATATGATGCAACTTCTTGCTGATATAATTGCTCTTGCTATTAAAGAAGAATTAATAACTTATGAAACTCTTTACTATATTGATGACGTTATGTTATTTAGACTTTTAGAGTTTTCAGAAGATCCAAACTTAAGAAACAAGTTAACCGAGTTTGAAAACATTTTAAAGGAAGATATAAAAACTCCAACTAATCCTGAAATTAAGGATAGAAAAATTAATCCACTTGTTGGTGGAAAAAGATTAAATAAAAATATTTCTTTACGTTAAATTAACTCATTTCGATTGATTTTATAAATAATGTATTTTATAATTTTAAATAGAATAGGTGATAATGTGAAAAGACGTAATACGTTAATACTAGTTATTTTGTTAATGAGTATCGGTTTTGCTGCAGTATCAACGACTTTAATAATCAAAGGTAGTGCTAAGATATCAGAAAATATTGATGATTTTGATGTCTACTTTTCAAAAGCTATACTTGATAATGTTGATAAAAGTGGAGAGTTCATTGATGATACTAATAAAACAATTACATTTACTACAAGTGATTTAAGTGCTGTAGGTGACACATCAACGCTTACATATGAGGTAACAAATGCTAGTAAAAACTATGATGCCATAGTACAAGTTAACTGTGAAGGTGCAAATAATTATTTACAAGTATCAATGGTACCGGATAACTTAACTATCGAAGCAACTACTACTAAAACTGGAACTGTTAAAGTTGAATTAAAAAAAACAAGTATTACAAATCAAGATATACCTATAACATGTAAATTAAACATTGTTGCATCTGAAAGAACAAGCTTAGGTGCAAACGAAGTAGTAAATTATAATTATAAAGCTAAAAATATAATATATGATGATACGGTTACTCAAATGGGATGTACCGATGTTCAAACATGTATTCAAAAAATCGATAAAATATTAGAAAGTTAAAACATAAAAAAATTGGTAAAAAAACTACCAATTTTTATTTTGCATAATAATCGATATCAGGAATAAGTAATTCTAAGTAATCAAGAATTTCTTCTTTAGTATATTTATTGCTGTTGCTAAGCCATTCCATCCCAATATTAATAACTCCGCCTAAGTAAAATTTTGATATAACTTCTGTTGGAACTTTTAAGTTGATATCATTTTCTTTAAATCTCTTCAAAATATCGTCATTTACAACACTTAGTAATATATCCATCATTATACTACTTCTATTATTTACCATTATTGAATTATAAACATCTCTTTTACTATCAATATGATCTAAAAACAAACTGATTAGTCTAATATAATATTCTCGAATGCTTAAGTTCTCTTTACAGCTATCATTAAGTTCACGAGCAAATTCTTCTTTTAAGTTGCTTAAAAAATCTATAAGAAGTTCATATTTATCTTCATAATGAGCATAAAAAGTTGATCTATTAATCATTGCTTTAGAGCATATGTCTGAAACTTTTATTTCTTCAAAAGTTTTTTCTTTCATAAGGTCAAGTAAAGTTTGATATATTAGTTTTCTTGTTTTTATAACCCTTAAATCATCTTTTTTATTCATTTCCGTCACCAATTCATATTATACGCAGATAAACAACAAAATCAATGATAAATATTAATTTGTTGGAAATAACTATACATATTTGTTATTTTGTTGGAAAACATACATATTTTTATTTAAGGTTGTGTTATTTTTAAAATCTAAGTAATAAAATATAGAAGCGAATGGAGGAAATGATATGGATAAAATGTCTGAATTAATTTGTAAACATAAGAAATTAATTCTAATAATATCTGGTATTCTTTTAGTTTTATCATTCATTGGTAACTACTTAACTAAAATTAACTACGACATATTGGTTTACTTACCAAAAGATATTGAAACTATTAAAGGACAAGATATTTTAACAGATGATTTTGATATGGGATCATATTCAGTTGCTGTTGCTAATAACCTAAGCAGTAAAGATTTACTTGATCTCGAAGAAAAAATCAAAGATGTCGATGGAGTTAACCAAGTAATGTCATTATATGATGCAATTGGTACAGTTATTCCTATTTCTATGCTACCAAGTGAGATAACTGAAAAACTTCATAAAGATAACACTGATATGCTTTTTATTACATTTTTCGGAAGTACATCAAGTGAAAAAACAATTGATGCTGTAAAAGAAATAAGAAATATCAGTCAAGAGAAAATAAAACTTGGTGGTATGAGTTCAATGGTACTTGATACTATGGAGCTATCTAATAAAGAAATCCTTATATATATAGTTATAGCTGTAATTCTTTGTATAGTTGTTCTTGAGCTATCACTTAATTCATATATGGTACCAATATTCTTACTATTAAATATTGGATGCGCTATAATGTATAACTTAGGAACAAATATCTTCCTAGGAGAAATATCTTACATTACTAAAGCATTAGTTGCTGTATTACAATTAGGTGTTACAACGGACTTCTCAATCTTCTTGTATCACTCATACGAAAGTAAAAAGAAGATATATAAAACTAAAGAAGAGGCAATGAAAGAAGCCATTAAAGAAACATTTACATCAGTTATAGGTTCATCACTTACAACTGTAGCTGGATTTCTAGTATTATGCACAATGAAATTAACGCTTGGACGTGACTTAGGTATAGTAATGGCTAAAGGTGTAATCCTTGGGGTTATATCTGTCTTAACTTTATTTCCAAGTTTATTACTTGTATTTGATTCTTTAATTGAAAAGACAAAACATAAGAGTTTAAATCTAAAATTTGAAAGATTAAATAAATTCATTGTTAAGCATCACGTTAGTTTATTTATTATATTCTTAGTCGTATCTATTCCAGCATACTTAGGATATAAGAATGTAGAAGTTTACTACAAGATGGATTCATCTTTGCCAGCAACACTTGAAAGTATCAGTACTAATACAGAATTAAAAGAAAAATTCAATATTGTAAGTCCAGAAATAATCTTAGTTGACACTAGTTTAAAAAATGATGATGTTACTAAAATGTTGGATGAAATAAAAAATGTAGATGGAATTGATTTTGTATTATCATTTAATGAACTTAAAAAGCATGGTTTAACCGAAAATATGTTAAGTGATGATCTTGTAAAAATGTTTAAAAATGATAAATATGAAATGGTTTTAATAAATTCCCTTTATGAAGTTGCAAGTGATGAACTTAATAATCAAGTAGACGTTATAAATGGAATTGTAAAAAAATATGATGACAATATAATTGTTGCTGGAGAAGGACCACTTATGAAAGATTTAATTAAAATAAGTGATACAGATTTTAACAATGTTAATTCATCATCAATTATATGTATTTTATTAATTCTATTCATAGTACTTAAGAGTTTAAGTTTACCAATACTTCTAATATGTGCAATAGAATCAGCAATATTTATAAATATGTCAATATCATATTTTGGAGGTGTTGTGTTACCATTTGTTGCTCCAATAGTTTTAGGTACAATTCAATTAGGTGCAACAATCGATTATGCAATTCTTTTAACTTCATCTTATCTTAAATTAAGACGTGAAGGAGTTGACAAAAAAGAGGCAGCTCTTGAAACTCTAAACTATAATGGTAGATCAATATTAGTAAGTGGCTTATGTTTCTTTGCTGCAACATTTGGAGTAGGTGTTTATTCTCAACTAGAAATGGTTGGAAGTTTATGTACGCTTATTTCAAGAGGAGCGATTGTTAGTATGATAGTTGTTATAACTATTTTACCTTCAATACTTCTAATATTTGATTCATTAATAATGAAAACTACGAAAGGATGTAATAATATGAAAAAAAATAATAAAAAAGTAATTGCTTCAGTATGTGCTTTATCGTTTATGTTATTAAGTGTTCCAACAAATACTTATGCTTTATCAAGAATCGAAACTGTTTACGGTAAATTAGATTCTAATGGTAATTATTCATCAGTACTTGTAAATGAACATTTAAAAAATGACACTTCTCTTAAAACTATTGAGGATTATACTGAATTAAGTGAAATATTAAATATTAATGGAAATGAAACATTAAATGTAAATGGTAATAAATTAACTGTTGAAGCTAACGGAAAAGATATTTATTATCAAGGAGTTTATAAAAAAAACTTACCAATAAATATGGAAATAACTTATAAATTAAATGGTGAAAAAATGTCTGTTGATGATATGTTAGGTAAAAGTGGCAAGGTAGAAATATCTATAAAATATAAAAACACAGATAAACATATCGTTAAAGTTAATGGCAAAAATGAAACTTTATATACACCATTTGTTGTAACTTTTGGAACTATTATAAATAACGGAACAAACATTTCTGTAGAAAATGGAAAAGTAATCAGTAATGGTAGCAAAAATATCATAGGTGCAATTGCAACACCAGGATTATATGAAAGTTTAGATTTAAGTTCTTTAAAAAATACTGATACAATAAAGATTACTTATGAAACAACATGCTTTGAATTAAGTTCAATGTATTCTGTAATAACTCCAAAACTAGTTGATTCAAGCGACTTAAAAATATTTGATAAATTGGATACATTATATGAAAAATCTAATGAATTAAAGTCTAATATGGATTTAATTGATACAAATACAAAGAAAATTAAAGAAGGATCTAGTAAGATAAAAAATGCTTTATCAAGTTCAATGAAGGCAAGTTCCGCTTCAACTTTAACTGATGAACAATTAAGTATGATTACTTCTCAAGCTAAGGGTTTAGTTTCTTCATCATTCACTGAAGAATATAAAAATAATATAGCAGCTTCTGCTTGGAGGGAAGTTGAATCAAGTCTTGATCCAAACGATCAATATGTTGTAGGAAAAGTAACTGAATATTCAACAAACATAATGATGACTTATCTTAAAAGTATTGGGGAAATCCAAGAATATGGACGTTGTAATGCTCTAGGAGATTCTGCTTATACTGATCAAGGATGTGTTACATTATTTACAAAAATTAAACCAATGCAAGAGGCTTTACAAGTTAACAATGCAGCACTAGCATCAAGTGTTTCATCATATGTAGCTGAAAATGTTTCTAAATCTGTTGCTGTAAAAGTTGCACAAGAAAGCGCTTTAAAAACAACTGAAACTTTAGCTCCAACGCTTGCAAGTAATGTTGCTGATCAAGTAAAAGAGGCATCTATTGAATCTTTAAAAACTTTATATGCAGGAATCTCTACATTAGATTCAGGAATTTCTGAATTATCTGCTGGTATTTCAAAATATAATGAAGAGGGAATTACTAAAATTACTAACATAATTGGTGGAGATGTAAAAACAACAACTAATAAAGTAAAAAGTATCGTTAAACTTGGAGAAAACTATAAATCAGTAAACTCTAAAACATTAAATTCAACTGATGAAACAAGAATGATTTTAGTAGTAGATGGTAAAAAATATGAAGCTCCAAAACAAAATACACAAAAAACAACTAAAAAAGTATCATTCTTCCAAAGAATAAAAAACCTGTTTAAATAGAAGTGTTAAAAAAACACTTCTTTTTTAATATAATTTAGTATGAATGAGGAAATAAATAGATTAAATTTTGAAAATTTTATATGGATTGTATTTGCATCTCTTTGTCTTTTAAATATAAGAGGAGATAACTTAGAAATAGAGTCAATTGAAGAAAATAATGATTCTTTTCATAATGAAGCAAATAAAGTTTTTGAATTCACTTTATCGATTACATTCTTAATCTATATTTATTTTTTCTTAAGAAATTATCGAGCTTTAAAAAAAGCTCCAAAAAGTAAAAAAAGATTATATGAAATTAAAACTTTAGGAAGTTTACTTTTAATAGCAGGCATTATATGTTTAATCTATTTTCAAAGACAAGACACATCATTTGAAGGTTCACCAGCTTTATGATATTATTATAAAGGTGATAAGATGACGGATAATGAAATAAAAAATAAAATGAAAGAAATAACATATGGCTGGGTTGATGTAAATGGAAATAAACATATTGATGTTGATGAAACTTATGCAACACTTTATCGTTTGCAAGCTCCAGAGTATTTGCTTATTTCTAAATGTGGCGTTTGTTGGGATCAAGTGGAGCTTGAAAGATATTATTTTTCTTTTTCAAATTATGAATTCAAAACATATATAATCGTTTATTTTAAAGATGATACATATCCTTCACATACTTTTTTAATATATAAAAAAGGAAACATATATTATTGGCTAGAAAATGCTTATCAAAAATATATAGGTATACATGAATATTCAACTTTAAATGAAGCTTTAATGGATGTAAAAGAAAAATTTATTCTAGATCTTGCTTCCTCTTTTGATCCAGATTATTTAAAAATTTATGAATATGAAACACCAAAATATAACATAACACCAGATGAATTTTTTAAAGAAACTACTAAAAACTCAATAAATATTTAGTTTTTTTCTTGTTAAGCGACATATATTAATATATAATACATAGCACGGAGATGAATAGAATGAGAAAAATAGAAAATATAACAAATGTATTAAAGTTCTATATGGCAGTAAATAAATTAAAAGAAACAGCTAAAGGAGAAAGCAGTCGTGCTGATAACATTTTTGGAAGTAGTATATTAGCAATCGCTTTTGATTCAGAATTCAATAATGCAAGCAATTTAGCTAATATTATTAAAATGGAATTATTATATGAATTATCTTATACTCCAAATTTTTTTGACGTTATAGAAAGCATGGGCAAAAAAGAAGAAATTGAGGAATTATTACTAGAATTTCAAGCCTGTAAATCACCTGATGCTTCTTTAGCTCACAAATATAAATCACTTGACATAACTCTTTCAAGTATAGCAGAGAACACAAAATCAATTGATGAGTTTGTAGATAAAGCTTTAGTGGTTATTTCAATGGACAAAGATAAAGAAAAATATATTAACATATTAAAATTTTATTATTATAATCATACTTTAAAATCAAAGTTACGTACAGGTTGGGATAAGGAACATTGGAACATTGAAAGTGAAAACGAAAGAGTAGAGATGATTTCTGATCATATAATAGGTGCTGTTGGACTAGCATATGCTTTTGGAAGTGAGTTTAAATATGATTTTGATGTTAATGAGGCTTTAAAAACTTTAATGATTCATGAAATAGGTGAAGCAATTATTGGAGATATTACTCCATTTGATAATGTTACTGTTAAACAAAAACGTGAGATTGAACATAAAGCAATGCAAACTGTACTTGGAAATTTAAACAAACGTGACGAATTATATCAAAGTTTATTAGATTTTGATGCTGGGACAAATCCAATTGATACTTTTGCTCATAACTGTGATAAAGAAGATGCAGATTTGGAAGCAAAAGTATATCAAGAAAAAGGTTTTCATCATTCTTTAACTGATCAAGAACATAATGTTGTGATGAAATCTGGTAAAGTACAAAAAATGATTAATGAAGGTCTTGCAACAACTGCCTTTGATGTTTGGTATTTATATGACAAAAATATATATGAATGCAATAATGATATGAAAGAATTTTTTGATGTTTTAAAATGTGCAAAAGACAACCAACTTTTAGATTTAAATAAAGATACAATAGTTGAAAAAATAGATTTAAATGACAGGGAATATGAATTCTTAATAGATGAAATAAGTTATGAAATAGATAGATTAAAAAAGAATGGCTTTATAGAAGCAATAACTATATCATTTCAACAAAATGAAGGTAAAGGAGTTATTGTTGTAAAATCTGCTTGTACTGAATTAGTATCTAAAGAATATTTTAAAAGTTTAACTGCTTATTTTGAAGCAAAAAACTTAACCAAAATTAAAGTAGAGTTTACAAGTAGATTTGTTGCTGTACGTCCTATTTATTTTAAAACACCAAATGTACCTAGAGAAGAAAAACAATCAACAATTATTTTTGATAGAAATGGATTCTTAAAAAATAATCAAATTGTAGGTTTTTATGATTTTGATAATCAAAAAAATAACTATAAAGTAAATTACAATCCAAACATAGAAAGAGAATTAAAACTTTTACAATCTTAAAAAGATAATTCTCTTTTTTAATGTATTAAACTGGATATAATGTTATAATTATATTATTAGATATAGGTGGTATTAAATGGAAAAAAGAAAAGAAACAATTTTATTAGATATTGATGAAGTACTTTGCTTTTCTGGTTATTTGGAACTAGTAAATGAATTTTTAAATACAAATTATACGATTGATGATTTTAGTGATTATTATATAGATGAGGCTGCAATTCCAAAAGAAAAAATGGGAGAATTTTGTGAATTTATGAAAAATAGAGATCAATATGAAAACCCTATGTTTTTACCACATGCAATTGAAGCAATAAAAAATTTAAGTAAGTATTATAATATTTATCCTTTAAGCGATTGTCGAAATAACTTTGATTTAAAAAACTCAGGTAGAATATTTAAAGGAAAATTTGAACTTCTTTATAGAACTTTCTCAAAAGAAGAAATACCTTCTAAGAATTATATTTTTACTGGTTCTAAAGGATTATTTAAAGGAGATATTCAAATAGATGATCTATTAAGCAATCTTCAAGCAACTTCATCCCCAACGAAAATTCTTTTTCCATCATATCATAATAAGGAAATAAGTGAAGAAACTTTAATTGAAAATGGTGTTATTATGCCTACAAGAGATTGGCGTAGAGGCTGGGAAGAAATAGAAAAAATCCTTTTAAAAAGGTTAGAAATGAGGAAAAATCATGAATAAAAAAATAGGTTTAGTATTATTATCATTATTACCAAGTTTAGTCTTTGCTTCATCTAGTTCTTCTCTAAATTTTGGTGAAGCATTCTTAATAGAAAACTTTATGACAATTTTTATGAGTATTTTTGTTATATATCCAATAGCAAAATATTGCTCTAAAGATGGAAATGTGAAATCTTTATTTATTAAATTATCAGTTATAAGATATGTTTTGTTAATATTTTTTGATATATTTATAAGTACTGATATAGCAATGTGGGATTTTATGTTTGTATTTATAGGGGCATTTATAGTTGTTCCAATATTAGCAGTTGTAAATAACAAAAAGCCTGCAGCAGTGGCAACATCAAGCAATATTACTCAATCTAGCAATGTTAAACTTGCATGTGCAAATTGTAAAACAGAAATAACTGTTGATGATAAATTTTGTCCAAATTGTGGTATGGCAATAGAAGGTAATAATATAGAAGTTTCTGCTTCTAAGAAAAATATTGTAACTCCAAGCAGTTTTGATTCTATTTACAGCAAACCTGAAGAACAAATGTTAGAAAGTTTCTTACAAAGTGAAATGAAAAAAGCTAAAATCAACAGCAAAACAGATTTAATTCCAAAGGATGTGTTAAAAAGAAAAAATATTATGTTTATAATTCTTAGTTTATTAACATTTATTTTTATATCTATGATATTCTTCCATGTTGGAGTTATTTATTGTTTGATTGCCATTTTTATAATATTTATATTTTATAAAAAATCAAATTCTTATAATTTAATGAAGTTTTTAAAAAAAGAAGTTAAATCTAGACCACAAGAGGATATAAGTAATATTGTTATGAATGTTAAATTATCCTTTATTAAAGATAGTTCTAAAAAAGTTTTGTTTGGTGGTTTTATAGCAGTTTTATTAATTTCTTCAATTGTTTATTTCAAACCACATATTTTATATGAAAAGTCTGAAAACGGATATATAGTTAGATTTTATACAGTTGGTATAACTAATTTTACATCAGTTAACATTCCTGAAAAACACAATGGAAAAGATATAATTGGAGTACGTGGTCAAGTGTTTAAAAATATGTATACTTTAAGAACAGTGAGTTTACCTAATACTATAACGGAAATAAGAGGCCAAGCATTTGAAAATGATATCATGTTAAAGAATATAAATATACCGAATAATTTAACTTATTTAGGAGGAAGTGCTTTCAAAAAATGTAGATCACTTAAAACATTAACTCTTCCAGATACTTTATCATATATTGGAGGAGAAGCATTTAAAAATGCTACATCTTTAAAAAGTATAAATTTACCATCTAGTCTAAAAGAAATAAGAGGTAATACTTTTGAAAACGATAAAAATCTTACTATGATAAAAATTCCCGATACAGTTACAAGAATCGGTGGACATGCTTTCTATGGATGTAAAAGTTTAAGCAAAGTTGAACTAAGTGAAAACAGTAAATTAAAAGAGATTGGTTCATCAGCATTTAGATTGTGTAATTCACTTAAAGAAATAACTATACCATCACTAACATCAGTAAACTCTAGAGCATTTAAAGAAAGTCCAACAAAGGTTAAAAAATTTGGTGAAATTGATTATGGATCTTTAGTCGATGAGAATAAACACAAATATAAAACATTTATGTATATAAGAGTTGGAGAAACAGAAAAAGTATCTAGCTATCAAACTGATACTAAGATGTATCAAAATGATGCAAGATTAACTTTAAAAAGTATCAATGTAACTGCAAGTGGAAGTGAATTTACTTTAGAATATAAAGATTTAACTACTACTAAAGAATTTAAATTGAACAAAACTATATCTAATATGGAAATAACTGACTCTCTTGATGTTGAGGTCTCTGCAAGCTATAATTTTTCATCATCAACAAGTATTTCCCTAAATGTGTATTATGACTAGTGGTACTATGAATTATAAATATATACATTTATTATATGTCCCAACATTAGCTTGCAATATGGGATGTAAGTATTGCTATTTAGAGGAAAATACGGTTAGTCAAGGAAATATGAACCCTTTAAATACTTTAGAATATGCCATAAATAAATTTAAAAATAGTGGTGTAGTTCCTTTCAATATATCTCTTCATGGAGGAGAAGTAACAACTTTATCAAAAAGTGTTTTTCACGACATTATAAAATACATAAGTGAATACTACAAAGAAAATAAAAACTTAATTGAAAGTGCAGGATTCACTGTAGGAAATCCACATATAAAAACTAATTTATATAGTTTAGATAAACACATTGATACAATAAAGGAATACAATGTTTCTATTTCTGGAAGCTTAGATTTACCTTTATCCTTGCATGATCAATATCGGCTAACTAAAGGAAATCAAAAAACGTTAAAAAAAATTTTAGCAAATATTGAACTTTTAAGGGATATTCCAAATAAGAAAAAAGTATCAGCAACTATATTTAAAGAGCATTATGATCATTTAGATGAAATAGTTGAAGATATAAAATATTTAGATGAATTTACTTGTTTAGACATGAATGATTTTAATTTTATGATAGGCTTTGATTACAATTCGTGTGGATTATTACATCCTATTACCGAAGATGAACAAGTGAGTTTTTACGAAAAAATGCATGAATGCTTTGATGGAACTACATTAGATGCTGGTGTAAACGGACCATGGTTTAATGAGTTTGGTCCAGGTTATTGTACCAACTGTGATAATTGTGGAGAAAAGTTTTTCTTGCTTGAAGTTAATGGAGATATTTATTCATGTGTAAGAGGACAAAAACAAAAAGATTACTATTATGGAAACATTTTTAAAGATTCAGTTGAAGATATTTTAACAACTGCTAAAAATAAGATGTTTTTAAATCATAACAAAGAACCATTCAATGATGAATGCTCTAAATGTGGCTATTTATATTTATGTAAAACAGGATGCCCTTTTGTAAAAAATACATATCAAACCAATAAGAGTTATACGTGTAAGTTACAACAAAAAATGTATGAAGATCGTGGATATGAAAAAGATCCTACAAATGTTGAATTTGTTTATCAATACGTTAGCAAAATGCGTACAACAGATGTAAGTAACTATATTCCAAAGGATAATGATGATAATTCACTTGCTAATCTAATTAAAAAGGATAAGAGATTAAAATACATTTACGATGATTCGTCCTTTATTCTTGATGTTGATGGAGTAGAATATAATTTATCCTCTCAAATATTAAATGTCTCTCGAGAGTTTGTATATTTAACAAAAGAATCTAAAATAAAAATATACATGAAAAAGAATATGATTGAAGAAGAATGTGATTATCCAGAAAACAACGCCCTTTATATTATGATTCTAAGTGGAAACTTAGTAACATATGGAGATGAGGGACGAACAAAACAAAGACATGTAAACACAACTCAAATTTTTAAAGGAGTACTTGATAATATTCAAAGTGATAAAGAAGGCTACTACGAATATGATATAAGCAATTTGATTCACGAATATAAAGATTTTTATTCAAAGGAAAATCCCAACAATATTTTCTTTACAACAACATCTTTAAGAGAATATCATTACTTAAAACAAAAAAATAATGCTTATTACCATTTAGCAGCAATTAATTTACCATTTCAAAATATGGAATTTATTTATATAGATGAGGAGTTATAAAAATGAAAGAAGAAGCAAAAACATATGAAGAGTTAATTAGAAAAAAAAGATGTATAGATATAACAAAATATTATGAGCTTGATGAAAACGATTTAGAAACTATCTATAATTTTTTAAAAGAAAATAAAGAGGCTGTTATTAGAGGCGGAATAGAAAATTTAGTGTTAACTTGTAAGGGTAAAGAAAATCAAATAATAGTTTCTAGAAAAAAAACTTCTACTATAGATGGAGTAACAGTTAGCAATAATTTATTTAAAATTATTCCACACTATACACCTTCAAGTGGAGGCAGTTATTCTAGTGGTGGTTCTTCATCAAATAATAATAACAACAATAACAACAACAACAATAATAATTAGGAGGAAGTATGGCATTTATAGTAGATGAATTTCATAAAAAACAACTTGATAAACATAAAATAAATATTAAAACAACATACATATCAGCGGATAAAATTCTAGAGAGAAACACTGATGGTAAAAAAAATGATGATGTAAAAAATGGTATAAGAGCTAGAAAAGATTATTATATAAATGGTTCCTTAGTCCATACTGAAACAAAGTTTGATTCTAGAATAACTTACACATATATATCAGAAGATTTATTAAATAATAATTTTAAATGTGTTAACTGTGGAATGTCTAGTGATTTAAACACTTTTATTGATGGGTGTCCTTATTGTGGAACAAACTATAACTTAGAATATACTGATAAAGATTTGGGAAGTAAATACCATTATGATTTAGTGTTAAAAAGTAATCTTTATAGAATAATAACTTATTTTGTGGATTTAATTATAAGTATAATTTTGTCCTTTGTCTACATTAAAACAACTTCTAGAACTTTTAATTCTTACGATATATCAAAAGTTTTTATCTTTGGTTTCATCTTATCTTTAGTTTTATATTATGTATTTTATTTAATGGATGCATATATAATACTTGGACCAATAAAGAACTATAAGGATAGAATTAATAAAGAACAAGAAAATTTTTGGATTTCATCAAATATAGATAAAAAAACATTTTTCAACAATTTAAATTATGAAATAAGAAAAAAATATTATAGCAATGAAAATATCATTGATTATGATATTTTAGATTATGATAAATTTACTAATTATGAAAAGAACAATAAAATACATGTTAAAGTTAAAGTATATTTAAGAGTTATTTATCTTATAAATGGAAAAATAAAATCAAAATACATAAAAGATGAATTTATTCTTGTAAGACATAATGAAGAAGTAGAAAATATATCAAAAGGAACAAATATGTTAAGATGTCATAATTGTGGCTCAACATTAAATGTAAATGATGAAGCATGCTCTTATTGTGGAACAAAAATAAAATATTATCAAGAATGGATGCTTGAAAAGTAACATAGATGTTACTTTTTTTTAAATTTTTAAGTTCTAATTTTGTCGACATTTGTCGGATGTATTGACAAGAAAAATTAAACATATATAATACAAGCTCGAGAAGCAGGGTAAGATGCTTATCACTTCCAAACTAGAGGCTAAATATTCAGGGTTTTAGTTAATGGAGTACAAGAGAAAGTGATATGATATGTTTAAAAAATCATTTAAGCAAGATGTATTAAATGTTATTTTTATAACTATCATTTTTATATTGTTAATAATAATTTTAAAATTATTTATACATAAAAAAGCATCTTTATTCTACTGAATAAGGATGCTACAACACAATAAGTGGTAAGCATCAGCCTCAAAGATGACTTTTGCTTCTCACTAAATAAAATATAACATTTTTTAAGATAGATTACAACAATATATAAAAGTAAACTTTACACAAACTAAAAACAGAATGTTTACTCTATAACAAATAAACTGTATAATTTGAGTATAATAAGTGTGCAATAAGAAATCAAAAGTTGCACTAAAATTATATTTAACGATTGTAAAATTAATCATATTGGGGGGATTTGAATGAAGAATGAGATAATTTTATTTGAAAATCAAAATGTTAAATTAGAAGTTAATATGAAGGATGAAACTGTATGGTTGTCTTTAGAACAAATGGCAAAACTTTTTGATAGGGATAAATCGGTAATTTCTAGACATATCAAAAATATATTAGAAGAGGAATTAGATGATGCAGTTGTTGCAAATTTTGCAACAACTGCAAAAGACGGAAAGAAGTATCAAATCGATTATTATAATTTAGATATGATTATAAGTGTTGGGTATCGTGTAAAAAGTAAAAATGGTATTATATTTAGAAAATGGGCTAATAAGATCTTAAAAGACTATTTGTTACAAGGTTATGCTTTAAACAAAAAAAGATTAGAATATTTAGAAAAAACAATTAAATTAATAGATATTGCCAATAGAATTGATGAAGAGTTAGAAAATAAAGATGCTAAAGAAATCCTAAAAGTAATAGGAAATTATTCAAAAGCCCTTGATCTTCTAGACGATTATGACCATAGAACTCTAGTAAAACCTAAAGGTAATGATAGTAAAAAAAGAATAAAATATGATGATTGTTTAGATATTATTAGTAAATTAAAATTTAACGAAAAAAGCGATATTTTTGCTATTGAAAAAGATAGAGGACTAGAAGCAATTATAGGTGATATTTATCTAACATTTGATGGAAATGATGTATATAAAAGTGTAGAAGAAAAGGCATCCAATTTTTTATATATGATTGTTAAAAATCATGTTTTTGTAGATGGAAATAAAAGAATAGCTGCAACAATGTTTATCTACTTTTTAAACTTTTATGATATTTTGTACAAAGATGGTAAACAAGTTATTGATAACAACGCTTTAGCTTCATTAACCTTAATGATTGCCGAATCTAATCCAAAAGAAAAAGAAGTTATAATTGATTTAATTATGAATTTCCTAAGTTAAAAATGGTTTGGTAGGATCTTTTAAGTGAATTCTTAAACGAGTTCAGTAATTAAGTAATTTATAAAGAACATAACAATTAGTAGGAAAGTTGTGATAATTAGAAGAGCAAAACAGGCTGATTTATATATCGAAGGCAACAATGAAATATATAAGTTTGCAAAAGATAATGATTGCAAGAGGGTGGAGTTTAACTGTTGGAACTTCAATTCTGATGCTCTTGAATTTTACAATAAACTAGGATTTATAGAGCAGAGAATTGTATTTGAAAAAGAAGATAAAAAATAATTTTTTTTTAAAATTTTAGATGTTATAATAAAACTATATGAAGGAGAAATGAAATGAGTAGAAATTTAAAAATATATTTTGGAGGATCTATAAAAGGTGGCAGATCTAAAGTTGAAGATTATAAAAAGATAGTTGATTATTTAAAAACTATAGGAACAGTTTTAGATGAACATGTTGCCGATCCTAATTTACAATCTTCTGGCGAGTCGATTACTTCTACTGAAATCTATAATCGTGATGTCAGCTGGATTAACGAATGTGATATTTTAATCGCAGAGGTAACAGTTCCATCACTTGGGGTTGGTTATGAAATTGGATATGCTGAATCATTAAATAAAAGAATCATTTGTCTATATCAAAATGATGAAAGCATTTCAGCTATGATTAAAGGAAATAATTCCATAACTCATATATCATATGATGATGTTGACGAACTACTAACTAAACTATCTACATATTTTAATTAGAAGTATACATTGTATGCTTTTATTTTTATGTGTTATATTAAAAAGGGTGTAAAATGGATAAAGAAAACATAATCAAAAATTTAAAAAATAAAAACGTTTGGTTTGAATTAGAGGAGCATCAAGCTGTATTTAATATGGGTGATTTGGATGAGGTGAATTTAAAATATAAAAATCGTGATGCTAAAAATATTTTTGTAAGAGATGATAAAAAGTTAAATTATTATTTAATTACGATTAAAGGTGATAAAAAAGTTGATTTAAAACAATTTAGAAAAAGTTTTAACACGCGTAATTTAAGTTTTGCATCAGCTGAAGATTTGATGAGTATTTTAAAACTTATTCCTGGCTCTGTAAGTCCTTTAGGTATATTGAATGATGAAAAACTAAAAGTAAGATTTTTTATAGACAAATTTTTCTTAAATGATAATGGTATAATTGGAATACATCCAAATGAAAATACAGCAACTTTATGGATAAAAACTGAAGATTTAATTGAAATCATAAAAAATCATGGAAATACAGTAGACATAATTGACTGTTAAATTTGCAATTTTTTTATAAAAGAGTATAATAACAAGTCCTGGAGGGGAAAATATGCCAATAGAAAATATAAAAATTATTAGAGATGGTGAAATAATTCAAACAACCGGTATAGATGGATTATTACTTGAAAAAGTCGGTATTTATGAATATTTAAATTTAACAAAAAAAATATATGAAGGAAAGTCTTTAACTATTCAAATAAAAGATTCTACAAGTGTTACGTATGCAGTTTATAAAGAAGAAAAATTATCTTTATTAAAAAAGATAGTAACCAAGTTTAATAAAGAATTTTCATTACAATATGAAAAAGATGTTGGACTTAAAATCAGTACTGAGGATATGAGTAAGCTTAGTGATGAAGAATATTCATTTTTATCAAAAGAAACTAAAAGTTTTAAAAAAGGATTATATCAAATAAAAAATTATTTTGATCAAAGTGATTTGGAAAATAAAGAAAGTGGAATAAGCCGTTTATTAAATTTTTACTATGTATTTTATAAACAATGTATAACTACATTTGATGAGGAAACAAATAAGCGTATTCAAGAAATGTCAGCCTTATTAAACTACTTAGGTGTTAATGTTATAGGAACAGAATTTAATTATAGCCTTGATAAACAAAGCGATTTAATAATTTCTCAAGAACTTCAAACATTACTTGAAGAATCATTTTATATTAACATTACAAAACCTGAGTCATTGGATATGACAGATGAGCTTATATATATCGATACTTTAAGAAATTCAATATTTGACCAACTACCAAAAAATATGGATTTCTTTGGTCAAGTATGTTCTTTAAACAAATATTTATATAATGCAATATTAACTGAAAATCAAGATCAAATACTTGAAACAGTTTCAGAAATATTAAAAATAAAAAAAGCATAAAAGTGGTTAAACTATTAACCATTTTTTTATTAGGTAAAATTTGCAATGAATGTGTAAATATGATAAAATACAACTTCGAAAGGGGTTCTTTATGGAATATTTTAGTAAAAAGGACATAATAAATTATGCTTATTATATATTGAATACTGCTAAAATGGAAAGAATCGATATAGATGGTTCAACGTATCATCATAACACTGATTATCAAGCAGGGATTTGGGTAGTTGCACATGGAATTTTGTCGATGAGTTCATTAAATAGGATTGGTCTAGCTAGTTTTAGTGAGGATGAACTAAAAAAGTATTCCGATATAGAATCTCATGTGAATGGCATAGACAATGTCTCTTTATCAGTTGCTGGGTTACAAGATTTATATAAAGGAGAAGAAGAGTATGATTCTTCTTCTGTAGATAAATTGGATATTATTGTAGATAGCAGTATTAAAGCTTTTAGAAACTCTACACATTACGGAAACGAGTTCTTATCTAGAGGTGATATTCATCCAAAATACATAAAATCAATAGATGTTAGAATAGAAGAATATTTAAAGAAAAACAAGTTTCTATTTAAAAATTAAAATCCATATTTGGATTTTTTTTATATAAAAAGGTTTTAAAATATAATATAATAAAAAGGTGACTTCATGCATCACTGAATTTATTCTGTGATGATACTTTTAATTGAAGTTTTATAGATATTATTGTTGGGAGTTTATGTTTATGAAAAGTGATACTAAAAATGTAAAAAGATTATTTAATTATTATAAAAAATATCCGACTTTGGTTATACTTGTAATTGTTTTAAATCTTTTATTTGCCTTTATTTCTTTACTATCTCCAATATACGAAGGAAAGTTATTAAGCTATTTTGAAAATTTTGATATAACGAAGATCATCACTGTTGCATTAACTTTAGTAGTAATCAGAATAATTATTGAAATAGTTACTAATTTATGGTCAAGAGTTATTCTTAAATTGAATGCTAGGGTTAACTTTGATTTAAAAAGAGACATGCTTGAAAGTTTAACCAACTTTGAAGTAAAAAACTTTGATAACACTAACTCAGGAATGTTTGTTTCAAGACTTAATAAGGATACAACTGAGTTATCCCAATTATTTGATGATGTAACTGATGATCTATCAGGAATAATTTTAAATATTAGTTTTATTGTCTATGTTTTCTTTTTAAATAAATATTTAGGTATCTTTCTTGTATTAAATGTAATATTAGTTTATTTATTAACAATCTTAAAATTAAAATATTATAAAAGGGTAAGAAAAGATTATAAGATAAAGGATGAGAAAACTGTAGGATTATACACAGATGTTGTTCGTGGTATAAGAGAGATAAAAGATTTAAATTTAAAGGATACTATTCTTAAAGATGTTAATAGTAAAACTAAGGATTCAATTGATGCGGAAACAAAAAGCATTCACACAAGAAGAACTTGGAATAGATATATCGCTGCTCTTCAACATATTTTAGATTTTATTTTTGTTATTTTATCGGTATATTTTATTAAGAAAAATATGCTAGAGGTTAGTTCATTTTTAATAATATTCCTATATAAGAATAAAGTATTAAATTTAATAACTTTTATAACTGATATGTTAGAAAGATTTGCTGACGGAAAAGTCGCAGCTACTCGAGTTTTTGATATCATATATTATAATACGTTTACTAAAGAAACTTATGGAACAAAAGAAATAAATGACTTAAAAGGAAATATTGAATTTAAAAATGTTAAGTTTAAGTACAACTCCAAAGAGTTATTTAACAACTTAAGCTTCAAAATACATGAACATGAAATGACAGCTATTGTTGGTAAAAGTGGAGAAGGTAAATCATCGATTTTAAAATTGATTAACAAAAGTTATAATGTCGACAAAGGTAGTATCTTGATTGATAACATAGATATCAATGAACTTTCAGAAAAAAACATAAAGGATAATATGTCAATTGTATCTCAAGCTCCATATATATTTAATCTATCAATAAAGGACAATATCCGCTTAGCTCGTCCATCAGCAACAGACGAAGAAATAATTGAAGTATGTAAGAAAGCTAGAATCCATGATTTAATAATTGAAATGGAAGAAGGTTATGATACAGTTGTTGGTGAAAATGGAGTGATATTAAGTGGAGGTCAAAGACAAAGAATCGCGATTGCTCGTGCATTAATCAAAAATTCAAAAATTATTTTATTTGATGAAGCAACAAGTGCACTTGACAATAGCAATCAAGAGAAAATAAAAAAGATTATGAAGGATTTAGCTAAAGATCATACAGTCATAATTGTCGCACATCGATTATCAACTATAGTTGATGCAGATAACATTTTAGTTTTAAGCAACCATAACATAATTGCTAAAGGTACACATAAAGATCTTATGAAAAAATGTGATGAATATAAAAAATTATATGAAGTAGAAGAAAATTAGAAAAGTAATTTAGCGTAAAATTGTTAAATTATTTTTTTTGCTTTAATTGTATATGTCAAATGAGTTATAATTTAATTAAGTAATATACTTTAAAATACAATAGGGAGTGAAAACTATGGAACATTCTGCTTTTTACAATCAAATACAAAATCCTTTAAATGATCAGGATGTACTTTCTAAATTGCTTGATGTTTATGCTACTAGTTTTGGCAGTATGGGAGGATTTTATTAATCTTTTTCAAAACTATATGGCAACGATGGATAAAAATTCACCAATGTATAGTAATATTATAAATGCATTACAAGAACAAAGAATCAATCTATTCGGCTTATCAGCAAATTTAGAAACATCATATAATCCAGAAGATTATGCTGAAATCTTAGATGAACTTGATTTAGAAGAAGAAAAGAATTTGGAAGAAGAAGGGCCGAAATTAAGTTAAAATCTTAAAAATATTGCAATACTAAGAATAATTGAGTATTATAAAAGATACAAGGAGATCATATTATATGGAAGAAATAAATTATAAGAAAATTTTAAAACATTTACTAAAAGAGAAAAAACATGATATTGATAAAATAGAGAATTTAGTTGAAAATTCTAAAAGAAACGGAGAGTCTATAACCATATCAATAAGAGAAATAATTACAGATAATGAGTGGAGTACTGAAGAAAAAGTGAGATTATTGAAGTTGTTTAACTTAGATATCGATATTGTTGCTTTTAAAGATGACTGGATTAAAAATAAGGGTTATTGTTATTATGCATATTATTTAACTGCTATTGAAAATCGTTCTTTAAGTGGTGTAATTGCATTAACACAAGCATCTAAAGATCTGTGGCCTTATTTAATAGATTATTCTGATCAATCTTATAGCAGTGAAAATATTTTTAAAATTATTTTTTGTAAATTCAAGAATGATCAAGATGCTTTAACTGAATATACGAATGCAATTTTAAACAACCTTGACATTGAAGAACGAAAATCTTGTTTTAAAACGAGACATTATGGTTTTTATTTAGATGGTGAATTTGAAGAAAATCTTTTAGCTGCAATTATTAAATTTAATAATCTTAAACTTGTAGAAGATTGTATCGATTATGTTGATGATATAAATCACTATTTACCAGAGGCAGTAGCAACCGGTAATGTTGAAATGGTAAAATTCTTTTTAGACAAAGGTGCAGATATAAATTATGTTGAAAATTCTAAGATTGTTGGAAAAGTAACTCCATTAAAAATGGCCATTGCCAAAAACGATTATGAAATGGTAAAATTTTTAGTTGAAAATGGAGCAAATGCAAGTAAACATTTTAGCAATTTGGCCTTTTCAAGGCGTATAAAAAATTATAAAAAGCCGCATAACTATTTATCCGAATATGAAATAAATGAAGCGAAACATATTGAGACTTCAACAGCTTTAGAATATGCTAGCAAAGCAGAAAAATCTAGTTATATCAATGGTGAAAATCTAAGATTTTTAGGAAGCGGCAGAAGTTTTAAAAATTGTTGTAATTACGGTGATGACTCAAAAGAATTAGAAAATCGTAAGAAAATAATATATTATCTTGAAAGTGAAGCCAAATCGCACTTCAGAGCAAAAATTAATTATGAGGATTTATTATATTTTGCAACAGTTGTAAAAGATGGAGAAGCCTTTAAACGTTATGCTAAAATTATAATTGAAAAAAAGATCGAAGTAGATACAGAATTTTTAATGCGTCTATTCTTTGCTTCAAAAGTTGGAATGAGTAAAAATCTACTTAATTCATTTGTAGAATTTATACATTTGTATGAAAATGATTTTAATCTTAGTATGAGATTATTTGAAATCTTTGAAGATAGTTTTTATAATTCGGGGTTTAACAAAGAAAACATTGATATCTTTGATAGTATTATAGAAAAAGTTCCAGTAGACAAAAGAAAAGATTTAGATTTAATATTATATTGCAAGGATGTTGAGTCTGTTAAGCATTTAGTTAATTGTGGTTTTGATTTAAATCATATAGATAAAGATAAAAACAAAGGTATATTAGATTATTATATGGAAAATGGATGGAATATCAGCAATGACGATGAAATGTTGAACTATTTAATGAAAAATTTAAAAATGCCTAAGAAAGAAAAATCACTTCTTTGTAATGCACTTTTTTATACTAATACAAAAGACGAAGAATATTTTAGTGTAATTAAGGGTAATTGTGGTGATTTACCTGTTTCTGAACAAGAAAATAATTTAAATACATTAGTAAAAAATACGAGTAGAGAAGAGGTACAGGATCCTACTGTATCAGAAATATTTGATTCAAGACTTAATAGATATGATGGATCTTTTTATCCAGAACTAATTTATCAAGTACATAAAGAACTTATGACAAGTTTAGTTGATAAAGGTTTTATTTTATCTTGTAGAGCATTTGAAAGAATTTTTTCTCGTCTTTGTAGAATGAAAAAAGGAAAATATCAAGAGCAAATTGACTTTGATGAATCATTCGCATTCTTATTTGAAGTTTGTGATAGTAATACAGAAATACAAAAAGTAGATTTGGAAGAAAAATTTAATAAAATTCATCAAGCTATTGCTGAGAGAAACTTTGAACGATTCATTGAATCTTTAAAAGAATATAACGAACAAATTAATAATGTTATAGATTTCAAAGAAAATGTTATACCAAAAAAAGTATGTCCAGATTTATATATGGATTACGCTAAAGAAAAGTATAATATTGATTATTTAGCTATCAATAAAAATTCCATAATACCAATCGTCATATCTGCCATAACAGCATTTGGATATGATAAATTAGGCATTATTCTTGAAGCAATTCCAGATTTTAATGTAAATGAAGTTGTTGAAAATGCTGATATAGGATTAAATATTAACACAGACGTAACAGAAATAAAACAATTTGATGAAAAATCTAAACTAACAGAAGATGAAAATTTAAAATTTACTGGTGGTTTATTACAATATGCCGTATTAGTAGATAACATTGATATGGTTAAATTATTGCACGAGCGAGGAGCAAATTTAAGTTGTTTTATCAATAACAAAGAAGTGACATCAAGTTATGTTAACTCTGAAGATATGAAAAATTATTTAGAAATGTTGATTGGAAAAGATTATAATGATTTTGATTTAAATGTTGCTGAATATGAATATTATATGAGATTAATTGGAAAAACATCTCAAAATGATTCGGAAATACCAGAAGATTCAACTGAAAAAGAACACAAAAAAATCTTAGAAACTGAAGAAATATCAAAAAATTAAGATGGAAAAAAATTCCATCTTTTTTCTATGTTATGCATTACTAAGAATTTAAAATCCAATTGATAATTGCTTTTTTTATTTCATAGTACTCATTTTCTTCAAATTGCATATTCACTATACAAAACTTTTTATTAGCAATATGAGAACAAAACATGCATTCATATAAATTAAAGCAGTCTTGAATAAATAAAGAATTACTAATTTTGTTTGAGCAAACAACATTATAACTATTGCTGCAATTTCTTGAATCATCAGTTCTTATACAAAAATTACAAGTACTTGATCTTTGAGAAGCTAAAAGATATTCTGAGTTACCACAGGAATCACAATACACAATGTTTTTGCATTCTCTACAATCGGTACATCTATAAACGTTAACACATCCATAAATCGTATCGCTTTTTATCACATTGATAGAATCGTAAACTCTTTCTGTTGTGGTTAAATTTATAGAATTCCACATATCTATTAATTCTTGAAGATTAGAAAATTCTTTTTTTGGAAGCATCCACCCAATCGTTTTGTCTCGTTTTTCCATATTTTCATTTGTAATAAATTTTTTAGAATTTATTGAATCCGCCCAAGTTATTTCATTAGTAGTTGAATCAATAACCTGTTTTGGTATTTTTATATCAAAAGCTACCTTATCTAGTAACTCTTCAAGAGAGTAATTATTGTCTGTATCAAATACATTATTGAATATTTTATCAACAATGTCTAAAGCCAATTTATCATTCATTTATTATCAACCTTTCTAGTAGATGAACTTAGCAATATATCTTTTAGATTAACATTATTACCAATAGTAAATTTACAATCAGTTTTTAACACATTATTTTTTTCCAAATTATTTGCTTTTTTTATTCTAGGAATACTTTCATAACTAATAGTAGAGGCTTTAAAAGCAGGAAGTAATTTATCGTTTGAATCAATTCTAAGAATACACTCGCGATTGTTTAATTCCGTTAACATCTTAATTTTTTTATCTCTAGTGTCATCAAGCGGTATTTTCATATTAAAATTATCTACTAAAATATTTGCATCCATTTTAGAAACTCTAAAAATATAATAGTTAATAACATTAGCAAAAATTGCATTCTTTAGTTTATCAGTAATTTGACTAAAATATTGTCCAGCTAAAATTAGTGAGAGATTATATTTTCTAGCTTCAGCTAAAAATCTACATAATATTGGATTCTCTATAACGGCAACTTCATCAACAATAAATATAATATGTTCATTAAAACTATGATTTTGAATTAAAGATAATAATTGTTGCATAACTAATCCAGAAATGGTTTTAGTAACTTTATCTCCCAGTTTTGTTCTATCCAAAGAAAACAAAGTTAAAAAATTATCGTATATAGTTTTTCTTAAATTATCTTCATTAGTTTGATTGTTAAAAACCGGAATCATTTCCATTTCATCAATAAATGCAATGATAGGGGAAACTGCTTCTCCATATGCTTTGGTTTTTAAATCGTTAAAGTCAGTTAAAAAGAATTCAATAACACTTATTGGTAATTTGTTTTTAAGTTTTTTTATTAAAAAATTTCTATATTCTAATTCTAATAATATTTTTCTTAAATTGCTGAAATTAAAGGAATTATCCAGTAGAAGAACATAGATACTATGTCTTAAAACTCTTTCAAGTTTAGAGTTATATTGATCAGCTATTAAAGATTTAAAAAGTTCAAGTAACAGCTCAGTTGATGAAATAACATCATCAGGATTGTTTATGAATAAATCGATACTATCCAAGGTTGTTTTAAAATCAATCACTCGGCTAATTCCACCTATGTCATCCTCTAATGCCGCATGCGGATCAATTATCACAATTTTATATCTTTGTTTCAGATCACTGTTTTTATAAATATTATTTATAAGTAAACTTAAAAATTTAGATTTACCAGTTCCACTTGCACCTAAAACAACAGAATGTTTATCAAAACTAAAATTATTCTGATTTAGATAAAAATCCCCCTGTAAATAAGGAAATGTATCGATTTTAAAAATAGAAGAGTTTATATCCGTACTAAGCAAATGTAATATTTTATTTATATCTAAATATTTTGGTGCACTTTTAAAAAAATACCTTTTATTATTATCAAAATCAACTGATAAAATATTTGTTGGATTACTCAATAATAACCTGTATTTTTTTGTGTTTCCGTTTTTAGTTAAATAAATAACAATTTTTTTCTTAATATTATTTTTAGATAGTTTCTTAAAAGTTATTTCTATGAAATTGAGTGTTCCCTTATTTTTAATTTCTAGATAGTTTATTATGTCAATAATATTGTTTTCTGTATTTGTAAAAAGCGGTAGGGATAGGTAAGAATAATATAGTTTATTATTTTCAATATTCTTCATTAAAAATGCATTTAAACCATTAATTGTTGCTGGTAAACTACAATCAGATTTTATAAAATATCTTAATTGATTACTATTGTTTTCAATTATTATTTTCCAATTTTTTAATAACCCATTATAATTAGATATAACATTTATTAGATCTTCCCATTCTTTTTTTAAAACATAATTTTTAGTAAGATATATTTCTGATGTTTTATACATAATTTGATACCTCTAGTAAAATAGTATCAAAAAAATAAAATAAAAAACTGACTTTTAGTTTTCAACTTTTGTCAGTTTAATATATTGGAACTAAAAAATCAGTTACACCATCATGATAATATTCCAATTCAGGAGTATTCTTTAAGTTATATTTGCAAGATGGTAAAAATTCTAAGTAAAAGCGGTGAGACATCTCTTGAATATCTTTAGCTTTTTGGGAATTAATTCTAAACATAAGATACTTACTTTCAGGAATAATTACTTTTTTAAAGCCATTAACTTTTGTTTCATAAAGAACATAGTAACCATTACACTTTTCACGAAGATTATCACTGTAAGTAACCATACCATATTTTATATCTCCATATTTCTCTTTATATTTTAGTTCAGTAGCTATAAAAAATTTTGGAGCATCTTCTCCGATTTTTTTATTATCAGTTTTAATACCTAATGCATAAAATATAAACTCTTCTTTTTTTATAATGTTATATTCCAACTCCTGAGTTATAGTTATGTTTTCATTAAATATAATTCTTGGAAAATTTTTGAGCTTGGAAAGTTTAGTTACTTGACTTGGTTTAATACCATGAAAATTTTCAAAAGCTCTTGAAAAAGCTGTTGCACTTTCATAATTGTATTTAATAGCAACATCGATAACTTTCATATTGCTATTGTATAAATCAAATCCAGCATTTGATAGACGTCTTTTTCTGATATATTCTGAAAGGGGAATATTAGTTATTAAAGAAAAAATTCTTTGCATTGTGTATGAATTTACTCCCATCATTTTAGCTAAAACTTCATATTCAATATTGTTTTCTAAGTTATTATCTATATATTCAGTTATTTTATTTAAACACTTATAAATATTCAACGTAATCACCTATAACCATTTTATCATATGTATGATTATTTTCCTAAAATAAATTCATTAGAGTATGATATAATGATAATATAAAAAATATTGAATTTTTACTAGTAAACATAGCAAAAAAGTATAATTTAAGTAAAAATTGGTAAATTGCTGAAAGCTATTTGAAATATAAAAATTTGAAGGAGTAAATATGATTGAAAAATTAAAAGAAAAATATGTGTTTTTTGATATAGATGGAACTTTATCTGAATATCGATATAATGATAGATTATATGCAAGTGGGGATTCTGAACTTGGTTGTCAATCTCTTGAAGACTTATTATTTAACGATTTATTTTTTCAGGCAAGGCCTCTTAAAACAATGCAAAAGCTAATTGAAAATTTAAAAAGTGAGAATATTTTTATTTTAGGAGCTGCTGTAACCAATAATGAAATTGAACAAAAATATAGATGGTTAGAAAAATATTATCCAAACATTAGAAAGGAACATATATTTTTTATAAATTCTACTTCATTAAAACCAGAAGTAATACTTGAGTGTTGTAAACATTACAATATCAGTGTAAATGATGTAGCCTTTGTAGATGATAGACTTGATGCTTTAAGAAAAGCCGAGTCTTTAGGTATAAAGTCTTATCATCCTAGTTCTTTTACGGAATAGCTATAAATTAATTTATATATTAAGCAGTTTGTTAAACCTATTAAAGTTTGCACCATCTTTTTTTTTGAATCTATTCTTATTTATTTTACAATCAACTATGATATTTAGGTTAATTTTGATATAATTTTATTAGAAAATTACTTGAATTATTGGAGGCTTACATGGATAAGAAAGAAATCTTAAAAAAAGTTGATATATTATATTTAATGTGGAAGCAAGGAAAACTTGGTGGAGAAGTTATGCCAGAAGATGCAAATCCAGGTTTAGAAAGAAAATCATTAGAAAATTATTTATATTTTACGTTACCAATGGCGCTTAATTATCAAAGAAATTCTTACACATTATGGGAAAATGCTTTAAAAACTTATAATGATGAGCAAACAAAGTTTGTATTTAATCCACAACTTTGTTTAGAAAAAAATTTTGAAGAAGTACAATATGCACTTACTAAATATAAAGTTGCTTTGCAAAGCCAAAAGCAAACTGAGATATGGTTAAAACTTTGCTCAACGTTTGTAGAACTGTTTGATGGAGATATTAGAAAATTATTTGATGAGCTAGATAATGATGTTGATAAAATAAGAGATTTTATCCAAGTTAAGAACAAAAAGAAATTCCCATATCTTTCAGGAAATAAATTATGCAATTATTGGTTATATGTGATTTATCAATATACAGACCGAAACTATACAAACATAGAAAACTTAACTGTTGCGCCTGATACACATGTTATAAAATCAACTCATAAGCTTGGACTTATCAGTGACAAAGAATTTACAAGTCCAGATGTCCAATTAATTGTAATTGATAAGTGGAATAAACTATTTAAAGGAACTAAATATAAGCCAATAGATATTCATACAGCTTTATGGTTATGGAGCAGAAATGGATTTATTGATTTAGATGAAAGTGTATTAAATTCAAACGATATGAAGAATAAAATTAAAGATTCCTATGAACAAAATAATTATTTAGAAAAATATAGAAGAAGAGATTTACTTCCGTTTGAGAAAATGATTTTTGATAAAGTTATAGATTTAATTCCAAAGAATGGAAATGTTTTAGATTTAGGTTGTGGAAATGGATATCCATATTATTATTATTTCTGTTCTAAAGGATTTAATCTTTTAGGTGTAGATTTCTGCGAAAAACATATCAATGAAGCAAAAAAGATAAACGCTTCAGCTTCGTATTTGGTTGGAGACATCGAAACATATAAGATTGATAAACAATATGATTTAATTATGATGTTATTTTCTTTATTACACTTACCAAGAGAAAAACATGAAGAAATACTTCAAAATATTTATAATCATTTAAATGATAAAGGAATTTTACTTCTTACCCTTAGAGATGAAGATGCTGGTATAATAAAATATAAAGATAACTTTTGTAACCAAGAAATGATGTGGAGTTATTACGATTATAAAACTTATATCGATATGCTTTCTAAAATAGGCTTTAAAGTGATCTTCAGTGATAATCAAAATAAATATGGAATTGAAGAAAGTCATAATTGGGTGATTTTACAAAAATAAAATAACAAAAGCAATAAAGAACTGGTTGGTTGCTGAATTTGGTATAGAATAAGGTAAAAATATATTTGTTAAGCAAAGTGTTATTCTAGATGCTCTTGTAAAACGTTAAATAAAAACTCTGCTCAAACATCTAATTCTATACAAATATAAAAAGCAAATATGTTAAAGTAATACCCTTAAAAGATATTTGAAAACTCTAAAGTTTTCAGATAAAATAATTTTTAAATTAACGAGGAGACAATATGGAAGATTTAATAATTGAACAAGATATAGAAAAATATCCATACTTAAAAGAATTAGCAAAATATACAATTTTCACATCAAAAGAAGATGTAGAAAAATTAAAAAATGGTGATAAGATCAATATTGATAATCAAAATGTTTCAATTGAATTTTTAAAAAGAATTTTAAATAATGATCTATATTTTGAATATGCATTAAAATACTTTAAAGGTGATATAAATACCTTTCAAGTTACTTACATTATAAATGGAGATACAGGATCCCTAGTTCATTATAAAAAAAATACTATTATAAAAGCTATTGAACATCTTGTGTCATCGGGGCAAATAATATTAAATCAAGTAGAGCAAGAAAGGTTAAATAGGTTAAGAAATAGTATTTCTTTTAAAATATTTTTAGAGGAACTAAAAGAAGATAATTACAATATAAATATCGATGGAACTGAATATTCTATTCCTGTTGAGCAAATTATATCTTTTATGCAATTACCTAACGATCAATTTGACAATCTATGTTCAAATGTAGAAATACAAGAGATAAATGGAGTTAAAAGAGAAAATTTTATCTATGCGGCATTTAATTTTTTTAGAGAAAATGAAATATTAGAAGAATATTTGCTACCTGATATTATTGTTAATCATTATAATGGTATAAAGTCATTACAAAAAATAGATTTACAAGCTATAAATAAACATTTAGAAACTACTGATACTCTATATCAAAATGTTCAAATAGATAATGATTTAGAGAACAAAATTTTTTGCGGATTACCAAAAGATTCAACACTTTTAGAAAAGGCAATTTATATTTATATAAAAATGTGTAAGTTATTGACATATGATGAAGAATATTATGCAGTTAATCAAAAAGGATATGCCGCAATAAAACACAAGGATACAGAACACGTTTCGGCGGTTACACTTGAAAACAACCGAGTTGTATGTTATGAATTTAATTTGATATATACAAAATTGTTGGATAAAATAGGAATACATTTTAGTAGTAATTATAAGAGTTTGTTTGATGAGGATTATGGATCTGTTCATGTAAGTTTAGATTTTAGAGCAGGAAAATTTTTAGTCACCGCCGATTCTGTAACGTCAATTCTTTTAGGAGACATTGCGCAAGCAAAACTTAATCAACCTTTAATTGGGATAAAATGTATTAATAGAAATTTGCAAACTCAACAAGAATTTAAAGAATCACTTAGTAGAATGTATCAATTAATTGCTAGTCAAGAAAAAAAACTAACTAAGAGTTCTCAAGTTGAACATACTCAAACTTTAGATGAGTTGTTGGATGAATATTCTAAGTCTACAGATAACATTCAAGAAATAAGTTTAAATGAAAGATTAGCTATATTAATAGATAAGGTAAATTCTACTGAAATGGTTGGAATTGATTCATTATCATATATCATACAATTAGAAAAAATATTATTTACTCCTGAACAAATAGGTAAGAATATTGCTTTTACTATTGTTAGAAATAATATTCCTATAGATGATAGTAAGATTGCCATGGCAAGTGCAATATTTACATTGAATGAACAAGGTTTCCAAGAAAAGCCAAATCAAAATATCTATTATTATTTTAATCCGAATAGTAAGCTTATTTCTATAACCAAAGAAGAACTACAAAATAGATTTAACGATAAAGTATTTGAGTATATTCTTGAAAAAGATCCAAGAATTCCAGGTATAAATGAAAATGGAGAATTGAAAAAATGATTGAAGATTTAAAAAATATTAATGAAAAATACATTGAAAAATATAAAGAAAATCCGAAAGAATTAAAAAAGTATGAAATAATAAAGAAAATATTAAATGAAAAAGACTGTTTTTTAAAGATGAATATAGAATATGCCTATGCCATATTAAGAGATTTAAAAATCCCTGAAGATCAAATTAGAAATGTGTATCTTGAATTGATAAGCATTAATTGAAAGATAAGATTTTAATTATAGGACACTTACAAATTTGTTGAATTAGATAGGAAGATGAATATGGATTTTATATTAGCACAGATATTTGCTTTTCTTTCATCGTTATGTTTATTATTTAGTTTTTGGCAAAGAAACAGAAAGCAAATTTTATTCTTTCAGGTATTGGATAGTTCTTTTGATATATTACAATATTTCTTATTAGGAGCTTATACAGGAAGTTTAATAAGTTTATTAGGAGCAACTAGAGCTTATACTTTTTCAAAAACAAATAATCGCTTTTTTCTAATATTATTTTTGATTTTATATACGATAAGTAGTTTGATTACATATAATGGTTTTATGAGCATTATTCCTTTAATAGCAGCTTTAACTTATACAATAGTAACTTGGAATAAGATAGAAAAAAATATCAGATTATTTTCTATCTTGGTATTTATTTTGTGGTTTATTTATGACATTTTTGTTAAAGCATATGTAAGTTCTATTACAGATATTGCCTTGATAATATCAAATGCTATAGCTTTTTATAATTTAGATATAAAAAAGAAAATATTTATAGAATGAATATAGTTATTAACAAAATTAAATTATTTGTAATAAATTCATTAAACATATGAAAAAAATACAGGTATATGTAAGTTTGGCAAGAATCATTGAAAATTATTTATACTGAAAAAACAGCAATGGATATTGTTCGATTGTTAAATAAAAGCAGCTGAAAAAAGGAGAAATTATGAAAAAAACAATACTAATATGTGGACTTATAGTTTTATTATTAACTGGGTGTAGTACTTCTACAAAAGAAAAAACAACTGATATTCATTCTTTTGAAGGAACTATAGTGGAATGTGAACAAAAATCTATGATTGTACGTCCAAATGAAAGTGAAGACGAGTACAAGTCAAGCGATAAATTTAAGATTGATTATGTTGATGGTTTTGATTCATGTAATGTTGGAGATGTAGTTAAAATAACTTATGAAGGTGACATAAATGAGATCTATCCAGCACAAATTAGTGTAACCAATATAGAATTAAAATCGTCAGAAAAAAACAATGTTTTAAAAAAAATCAATTCTATTGTTGAAAATGGTCCCATAATGTCATCTAATCCTTTCGATTATATTAAAGCAAGTCAAAAAATTTATGAGGAATTGTTAGATAAACCTGAAGAGACATTCAGATATGCATTCAGTGATTTAATTCAATCTTATGAAAACAATAAAAGTGATTTAATAAATTATATTGAAGCATTATTATGCAGAGAAATAAATACGAATTTTAAATATGATTTTGAATCAGCCTCTGACTATATAGAAAAATATAAAGAATTTTTATCAACAGATTATAAGTCTTTTAATAAATATGATATTTATGCTAAATTAATATTGAATGAAGTATAAGATTATAAACTTTTTTGAAAAAGAGTTAAACATTGTTTAAAATAAATATTAATTTAGGTTGAGAGGATTTGATAAAATGTATTTTCCCAAGGATATGACTTTTCAGTATTTCTTCTTTAATACATATATAGGTTATTTTATACAAGCATTACCAATATGTTTATTTGTTGGAATAATTTATTGGTTTATAAAACTTAAAAAAGATAAAACCACAACTGTTAGTCAAAAAATATTTTCATGTATTTTTGTTTGTTATATTACGGGTCTTATTTGTTTAACTATTGGCCATGGTTTAATGAATGAGTTATGGTATTCATTCATTTATCATATGAATTCAGGAAATTCAATAAACTGGTTTAATGGCGACTTTAATTTTACTTTAGATTTTATAAATAGAGTTAATGTAAAAACAATTGGTAACATCTTAATGTTTTTACCATTTGGTATCTTATACCCATTATCACAAAAAAATACGAAATGGAAATATACAATTTTAAAAGGAATATTATTGGCTTTAATTATTGAAGTGTTACAGCCAATATTTGGTAGAGCTTTTGATCTTAATGATATCATTTTAAATTCATTAGGTATACTGCTTTCTACAACCATTTTTATGGTTATTAAAAATACAATTAAAAATAGGGAGGAATAATTCATATGCAATACATATATAATTATTTTAAAGATTGGAATTTGTTTGAAATATTCTCAACTTCAATGAATTACTTTAAAATTTTAGAAATAACCAAGCTTTCTTTATTTTCAATTACAATTAAAACAGATTAATTCAGTTAAACAATAAGCTTATAATATTCCCTTGTTTTAATATTAGAATATAGAAAATTTTATATACTCATAGTATAATTATATTGGATTTTAATTAACTTCATATGTTAAAAGTTTGGAGATGAATAATGAAAACAAAATGTGAAACTTTGAAATTATCTATTGCAATATCCATGGTAACACTTATATTTTTTACTGCTTTTTTCATTTTAAATAAATACTTTGAAAATTTATGGTACGAATATATTTATAATATTTCTTTAGGAATGTTTGGAAGCTCTTTTGTAGTATTCTTAATATCAATAGCGGAATATAAAGTTGCTAAAACCCAACTTCTAGAAAAAATATGGAACGAAAGTAGAAATTTAAATATACAAATACATAAAATAGAGCCATTACTTTCCAATATTGATGATAATTTACTAATAGACTACATAAATGAATGGCAATTTAGCCAAACTAAAAAGGATAATATTTTATTTGGAAACAAACGCGAGGCATATGATAAACTTTATGAGTATTTTTTTGAAAATTATAAAAACAAATTGAAAAATATGTCTAAAAAAGAAACAAAGGAATACATAAATCTTTTAATAGAAACTGAAAGAAAACGAGTATTAGAAAATTTAGAAAAAATAATATACCAATATTTAAATATTAATAATTATTCTTTTTTAGAGATGAATAATTTATTGGGGGATGTACAATTTTTTTCAGGCAAAAAACAGTGTTTAAAAATATATCGTGATATTTATGAACCATTACGTAATATGTATAATGATTTGAAAGAAAAAGTATGTTACCATTTTGAACTTTATCATAATGGTGAAGCTAATAGAATAGATGTTTTATTAAGCATTCTGCTAGAATATCAAAAAAACTTATTCAGAATAGAGAAAGAAGTTGACGAAAATAGTGAATGGTATATTATCTATGCAAGCTTTTGTGATGATATGGAAGATAAATTAGAAGAATTTAGAGCGAATGTTATTTATCATTGCACTGAGGAAAAAATTAGTCATCAACCCATATGCACTAGATTCTATAATAAAATTTAAAGCATAGTTAGTTAACCAAGATTCCCAAAATTTTGAATAAAGTAACTTTTAAAGATGTCATAATAATTAGAATTGTCTTTTCTTTTTGAATGTCTTTACCAAAATAATTAATGATTTTTGACTAAAACAACTTTTTTACAAATTCTTTTATATTATTTTAGACTATATTTTGAATGAATTATCTACATGGTGTTAACTAACCAATATATTAGTTCAACATATACAAATGTGATTATAGTACTTTTTGATTAGCTATCATTTTTTTATTTAAACTATAAATACTCATTTTTATTAAATTTATACCAAGAAGTAAGTATCTAACAAAAAAGTGCATACTTACTTTTTATTTTTTATTACTCTATAATTTAATTGTCAAAGGAAATGTGCGCACATCTTTGAATAAAAATTTAGGAGGAAAGAAAATGGAAAACAAAAAGATAAATTTAGATAAAGGATATGTTTTGGTTTATGATTTTGGAGATGTAAAAGTTCATAATTACAATACAGCAGATTATATTGATGACCAAGTTATTTTACTTGAAAAAAATAACAAGATAGTTGTTATTGAATCACCTGCATTCTATGACAATAATAAAGAATTAGAAAAATACATCGAATCGTTAGGAGTTAAACTTGACGGAGTATTACTTTCATATCATATGGGAGGTGGAACTTTCCTAAAAGATTCTAAGAAATATGCTACTAAAAAAGCTGATGAATATGGACATACTGGTGGAGGAAAAGTATTAGTTGACAATTTTACAAAGGTATTTGGAGGATCATTTGATAACAATATACATAATATAACTGATTATATCAACGAAGGGACTATTACTTTAGCAGATGTAAAAATGAATATTATTCCAACAAGTGATGCTTTTGATATTGAAATACCAGAAATAAATTGTATTTATACTCATATGTTGGGTAGTGATTGTCATTCTATTATTGCTGGTGTAAGTCATGCAAACTCTATGATTGATACATTAAAGGGATACATAGAAAAAAATTATAATTTAATTTTAACATCACATTATATTCCAGAAGATATTAAAGCCGTTTATACAAAAATATCATATATTAGAAATTTATTAAATATTGCAAATACTTGTACTAGCAAAGATGAAATGATAAAGAAAGTTAAAGATGAATATCCAAATTATAGTGGTGTTAATTATCTAGAAATGACAGCAGGATTCTTCTTTGAAGAATAATTACAAAGTGAAGTAAAATTCACTTTTTTTATACTTACCAAAAGGTGCGTACTTACTGAAATTAACATACAATGATATAATAAAACCGGAGTTGATAATTATGGCTAAAGTTTATACAAATTGTCCTGTTGAATATACGGCATCTATTATTTCAAATAAATGGAAAGTTTTAATTTTAAGAGATTTAATTACTGGTACAAAAAGATATAATGAACTTAATAGATTGGTTGTTGTAATATCTGCTAAGGTTTTAACACAAAATTTAAAAGATTTGGAGAGTGATGGGATAGTTAAAAGAAAAGTTTATCCAGTTGTTCCACCAAAAGTCGAATATTCACTAACTGAGAAAGGTATGGAACTTAAAAGTGTTCTTGATATGATGAAAGAGTTTGGGATTAAGTATAAGGATCAAAAATGAACAAAGAAAAATTATTATTAAAATTAATAGAATATTTAATTCAAGAAAATAATTATGATATTGAAATACCATATTCTTACGAAGAGTTAAAAAGATTGTATAAGACACTTGTTAATATAAGATTACCTAAACCAATAAACGAAGAAATTTTAAGGTTGGAAGACGAATATTTAAGTTTAGAATTAACGGATAAGAAAATAGTTGATGTTAATTCTTTAAAGGAATTGGAAGACAATATTGTTTTGTGGAAAGGTGATATTACTACTTTGAAGTGTGATGTCATTGTTAATGCTGGCAATAACGATGGATTAGGATGCTTTAATCCAAGACATGTTTGTATAGACAATGTAATTCATACTAATGCAGGGATGAGATTAAGACTTGAATGTAATGAAATTTTAAAGGGTAAAGAGCTTTCTAATGGTGAAATAATCATTTGTGATGCTTATAACTTGCCAAGTAAAAAAGTAATTACAACGGTTGGGCCTCAAGTTATAAACGAAGTAACAAACCAAAACGAATTGGATTTATCAAATTGTTATAAAAATTCTTTGGAATATGCTATTAAGAATGGTTATAAATCTATTGCTTTTCCAAGTATATCAACAGGTCTATTTGGCTATCCAATAAATAAAGCAAAAATAGTTGCATATAACTCAGTTAAAGAAACACTAAGTAATTATAAATCAAATATAAAAGTTATATTTAATGTTTTTAGTGAGAGTGATTATAATGAATACAGAAAATTATTTAAAAATTAAAGATTTAATAAGAAACGCTGATGCTATTGTTATTGGTGCAGGAGCTGGATTATCGGCATCAGCAGGTATAGATTATTCGAAAGAAAGCTTTAAAAAGAATTTTCCTGAACTAGTTAAAGCATATGGAATGACTGATATGTACACATCTAGTTTCTATGAATTTGATACTGAAGAAGAGAGATGGAGTTATTGGGCAAAACATATTAACTATTCATTTATTGCACCACCTCCATTAAGGGCATATAAAGAATTATTAGAAATAGTAAAAGATAAAAACTATTTTGTTATTACAACAAATGTCGATGGACAATTTGAAAATTCTGGTTTTGAACATGATAAAGTATTTGAAGTTCAAGGTAGTTATGGAAAAATGCAATGTTCTAAAGCGTGTCATAATAAGTTATATGATGATACTGAATTAATTAAAAAGATGTTGAAATCTAAAGACAACTTAAGAATTGATAGTAATCTTATACCAATATGCCCAGTTTGTGGAGAAAAAATGGAAATAAATATTAGAAAAGATGCTTTCTTTGATGAAGATGATAATTGGAATAAACTTAGTGATAATTATGAAAACTTTATTAATGATAATATAAATAAAAAATTAATTTTAATTGAATTAGGTGTTGGATTTAATACGCCAGGAATCATAAGATTTCCATTTGAAAAATTAGCATATACACATGATAATATTACTTTAATAAGAATAAATGATAAATATAATGATATGGTTCATGAATTAAAAAATAGGGCAATATGTGTTAAAGATGATTGTGCTAATGCAATCACAAATATTTTAAAGTAACAGTACAATTTAGCAATTAAATTTATAATCGAAACTATTAAAATGATAGTTTTTTTTTACCACAAAAAGAATCAATCTTTCGATTGATTCTATATATCAAGTTCGATTTTTTTCGAATTATGTACTAACTAATCATTAATTTCAAAAATTCCTAATTTATGGTCAAATATATTATGTTCAACTTTACTAAAAGAACATTTTAGTTTATTACTAATAATAAAGTGATCTAATTGTTTATCTTTTCTAGTAGGACAATTTATTAAGTCAATACAGTTAACCATTGTTTCAGGAAATAAAGAATTAACATTGTCATAGTTAAAATCTCCACATAATATGAATTTGTTATTTAAGCCGTAGCAACTAATAAATTCTTTATCTGCTTTCTCAAATATTTCTAAATAATCTAGAGGATTCTTTTTAAATACATGAAATGGTAAACAGTGACCTGTAACAATTTTAAATTCTTTTATATCCGCAATAATAAAACCTTTATCATGAGAATAATAAGTAGTATTTTCATCTACAGAATAAATTAAATTAGGATTATCTAACATAAATTGATTATAACTATCTATTTTGTATTTTGAACATATAACAATACCCATTCTAGATCCAATATTGATATGTGAATCTGATAATTCAAATTCAGCTATATACTTTAAATCAGTGTGCTCTTTAATATAATTTGCTATAGATGGTAAATTTTTTGATTTAATTATTGCTTCTTGTAAGCAAATAATATCAATTCTTTTATCTTTTATAGTTTTTGTTATATAAGCATAAGAATTTAAAGTTAATCTGCCATTTTCATTTCTTTCATCTTCACCAATATTCCAAGTAGCTAATCTCATTTTAAAACCTCCATAATATTTTTTTATTCTAAATTTGCATTTTGAATGAATTTTTTTCTATTCATAAGTGTATTTACTAATATTAACATATTTTATAAAACTCACACGAAGTGTGAGTAACCATATCAAATGGAGCGAATCGCATACAAGTTACGAACTAAGTTCTCTTTCTAAAAATATTATATATAAAATTTTTACGAATTTCAATGAAAGTATATAAAATTTTCAAATTGAATGATATAATTTGTTTAAAATTACAAATAACTTATTTTAAGGATGTGATTATTATGTTAGATATTAATTTTAATCAAATTATTGAAATGATTGAAAAGCGAAAAAATAATGCTTACAGAAAAGTAAATGAAGAAATGATTTTATTGTATTTAGAAGTTGGTAAATTTCTATATGAACTAAAAGAGAATAGTAATTATGGTGATAAAATAACAACAAAAGCCTCAGATTTCATGAAAAATAATTATCCAACTATAAAAGGATTTACTAAAAGAAATATAAAACGTATGATTCAGTTTTATAGTACTTATAAAGAAGATGAAATTGCGACACCACTGGTGACGCAATTGTCATGGACAAACAATTTACTGATTTTGAGTGGAGCTAAAAGCAAAGAAGAAAGGCATTTTTATTTAAAATTATCTATTAAAAATAATTATTCAAAAAGAGAATTAGATAGACAAGTATACTTTAAGATATAAATATTAAATTATTTACATCTTAAAGTATACTTGTAATATAATGTATAATTTTTATAGATTAAAACTTTATTTTATATTGGAGGTTGTTATATGAGAATTGGAATAGATATTGATAATGTAATAGCAGATTTAGATAAAACATTTTTAGAAGAATTTGAGAAAGAAGATAAAAATAAAAGAAATAAAGGAATTATAAATAAAAAAGCTAAACACATTACTGAAGGAATGTTTGATTGGAGCTCAGAAGAAATAGAAGATTTTATCTGTAATAATATGGATAGAATGGCTGAAAAATTCGATTTAATAGAAGGTGCTAAGGAATATATTAATAAATTATATGAAGAAAACGAGATATTTTTAATAACACATAGATCAAATCATTTTTTTAAAAATCATGAATTAGTAACTATAAATTGGTTAAATGAAAAAGGTATAAAATATGATAAATTAGTATTTACAAAAAGCAGAGATAAAAGTCCAGAGTGTATTGAAAATAGTATTGATATTATGTTTGATGATGAAGCAGATAAATGTAAATACATATTAAACGCAGGAATAGAATGTTTTTTAATGAAAACAAGATATAATGAGAATTATAGTTTAAATATTCCAATAGTAAATGGATGGAAAGAAATATATAGTTTAATCTGTGAAAAAAATAAATATAATGTAATTTTGGATACAGATACATATAATGAAGCAGATGATCAATTCGCATTATCTTACTTACTAAAAAGCAAAGAAATATTTAATATTCAAGCAATAACAATTGCTCCATTTAGTCCAGAAAAATGGCAAGGAACAGTTTCTGATTCTCTAGATTTAAGTTATGATGAAGCATGTAAAGTATTTGATTTATTAGGATTAAAGGATAAATCACTTATATATAAAGGTTCCCGCGATTATTTAAAAAATGGATATAATGAAAGAAATTCAGCAGTTAATAAAATAATTGAAATTGCTAACAAAAATAAAAAAACATATATATTAGCAATAGGGTGTTTAACAAATATAGCATTAGCATTAAAATCTAACCCAGATATTGTTGATAAGATAGAAATTGTATGGTTAGGAAGTAACTTTTTATTTGGTACTAATAAAGATTTCAATTTTGATCAAGATGTAGAAGCAGTAAAAGTAGTTTTTGAATCAAAAGTTAAACTTACTGTTATGCCTTGTTCTCCTATAACATCGAATCTAATGACATCAATATACGAATTAGAAAGTGAATTAAAAGGCAAAAACGAATTATGTGATTATTTATGCTATAGATTTTATAATAGAGCCTATGGTCCTACTAAAAGATGGCCACTATGGGATGTTAGTGTAATAGCATATATGATAAATAAAAATTGGTTTAATACAATGGATGTTAGTTGTCCACTTATAAATACTGATAATACTTTTAAACTAACTGAAAACAGACATAGTGTAAAATTCGTTAATTATTTAAATGCAAATGAAATATTTAAGGATTTGTTTAATAAATTAACAGATATTAATTAAATGATAAAGACAACGTTTAGATGATATTGTCTTTATCGTTTTTATAATTTTTTCCTCTTTTTTGATATTATCTATTATAAAAAAACTCACGAACAATTAAGTTCGTAAGTTGATTTCAAATGGAGCCCTTATGGTTCTGGTAAAACAACCATTAAAAGCAACAATTTATAGGTAGTAATAACTACTAACTAAAATTAGTATAACATGGTTTTAGTAAAATTAACCAACATTTTAATATTTTAAGTAAATAAAATGATATAATAGGAACTGAAAGACAAATAGTAATTTGTTGAAATGATTGGAGGAATGGGTATGAAAAACAAAAATGTATTATTTGCAGTATTAGGTATAATTGTATTAGTAGTGTTAGTGATAG